>ERZ779866.532-NODE-532-length-42298-cov-3.662406_pt1 | contig 42298 bp, 45 predicted proteins | sample MGYA00511248_ERZ779866 | MGnify/ENA primary metagenome ERZ779866 (study PRJEB29588, sample SAMEA2155758) | human gut metagenome | biome: human gut; feature: human-associated habitat; material: faeces | place: Denmark | collected 2008/2010 ... | reverse complement strand
CTGGGCCCTGGGCTGCCGCATAGACGGCGGACAGGCCGAATATGTCAGAGTGCCCTATGCCGACATGGGTCTCAATAAAATACCCGATTCGGTGACCGATGTGCAGGCCCTTCTGGTGGGCGATGTGCTGGCCACGGGCTACTGGGCGGCCGATATTTCCGAAATAGGGGAAGAGGACACCGTGCTCATAATCGGCGCAGGGCCTACGGGGCTTTGCACACTTCAGTGCGTAAGGCTCAAAAACCCCAAACGAATCATCGTCTGCGACATTGACGAAAGCCGACTGGAGTTTGTAAGAAAGCACTATCCCGAGGTGATGACCGCCGTGCCCGACGGACTTAAAGAGTTTGTCCTTAAAAACAGCGACCACGGCGGAGCCGACAGGGTGCTGGAGGTGGCGGGAAGCAAAGAGACATTCCGCATGGCGTGGGAGTGCGCAAGACCCAACGCAATAGTCACCGTAGTCGCCCTCTATGACGGTCCTCAGACTCTGCCATTGCCCGATATGTACGGAAAAAACCTGACTTTTAAGACGGGAGGAGTCGACGGCTGCAAATGCGGCGAGATACTGAAGCTCATCGCAGAGGGAAAGCTCGACACAACTCCTCTCATCACTCATACATATAATATAAAGAACATCGCCGAAGGCTACGACCTGTTTGAGTACAGGCGCGACGGCGTCATAAAAGTGGCTGTCAAAATGGACTGAGCGCCCTTGCCTAAACCTGAAAGGAGGTAAAGCATGGCGTATTGCAGATATTGCGGGGCGCAGATACACGACGGGGACAAAAAATGTCCGGAGTGCGGCAAAAGAACGGAAGATACGGCCTATTCTGTCGGGACACGCTCCGAAGAACGAAAAATAGAGTATATAGGCTGCGGAATAGTTGGGCTTCTGATGCCGATAGCAGGTCTTGTCTGCTATATAATGTGGAAAAATGAAAGACCGAAATGCGCAAAGGCGGCTGCCGTCGGAGCAATAGCGGGAGCGGTTATAAGGTGTTTGATATATTTGTTTTGGTTAGTATTTGCTTTGACCATACCATTCTTAATTTTTTAATAAACTCTTTCAATATTTATAAAAGAGGCTGTGTTCTGTTGCGTTTTTTGTAGAAATATGATATAATCAAAATATAAAATCGCTGCAAATGCAGCGTATAAGGAGGAAAAGGTATGGCATATTGCAGATATTGCGGAGCGCAGATAGACGCTGCGGCTAAGGAATGTCCCGAGTGCGGCAAGAGGGTGGAAAACGCCGCATCTCCCGTAAACACATATTCGGGAGCAAACGACAGCGGATCGATAGGCTGGGGAATACTCGGCTGCTGTATACCGATAGTCGGTCTCATTCTGTTCCTCGTGTGGAAAGATGAGAAACCCAAGACGGCAAAAATGGCAGGCACAGGCGCCCTCGTCAGCGTAATCATAGGCGTTATTTACTATATTTTTGTGTTTGCCATGGGATTCATAGCGTTTATTTAAATGGTATCCTTTATATATAAATGGCTGCCGATAGTTTTCGGCTGTCATCAGATGGAGAGCAGGTCTTTTCATTTTAAGGGAAAGGCCTTTCCCATTTGCGCCCGATGCACAGGGGAGCTTGCGGGAATAATTTTAGCCGCCGTCACATTGCCTTTTTTCAGCATAGGGGCCGTGTGGTCGGTGATTTTTATGATTCCGCTGATTGCCGACGGCTTTGTGCAAAGCCTTACCAAATACGAGAGCACCAACACAAGGCGTTTTATAACGGGTGTTCTGTTCGGAATAGGGCTGACGACACTTTTTGTGTTGTCGTCGGCATACGCCTTTGAAACGGGGAAAAACTTTGCCCTTAAAATAAAATAACAGAGCCGAAAGGCTCTGCTTTTTATTTTACTCCGAAAAACTTTGCCAGAGGGCTTATAAGTCCGCTGAAATCGGATATGGCCTCGTTGAGGGTCTCAAGGTCCAGGCTGTCCACCTTGTCGGCAAGGGCCGTCCAGTCCACGGCGGCAAACTCTGTAAGTATTCCGTCGAGTTTTGTATATATCTGCGCGGCAAAAAACATCATTATTATGACGGCCGCCAAAAGAGCCAAAAGGGCAAAGGCGGTTATTCCGGAATATTTCAGCTGTTTTTCCAAAAGCTCGGCACAGCGGTCGGAGCCTGTTTTCGGGTTTTCCATGTCTGTGTTCCCTCCTGAAAAATAAAATATATTAGTATTATATACGAAAAAACCAACTTTGCATAGTGAAAGCGACAAAAAATGAGAAAAAACGACAATAAAGTGTCCTATGATATGTACATTTACAAAAAAGTTCAATAAAAATGGAAGATTTTACTTGACTTTAAATTGTAACGGGACTATAATGTAACAGGAAATAAAGCAAAACGGTTGAAAAAATGATTTTTGTGACCAAAACTATATAGGAGGAAGAGAAAATGAAAAAACGCATTATCTCGGCGCTTTTGGCTGCTGTCATGCTTATCGCCATGGTTCCCACAGCTGCCTTTGCCGAAAATGAAAGCGAAAACAAAATTCATGTTAACCCTTCTTACGAAGGCAACGACAGCGATGGAACATCGGATAAGCCGTATGCGACCCTTGCCGAAGCTATTGAAGCTGCAAAGCCGGGCGATACAATCGTCCTTGCCGCAGGCGAGTATGATCTCTCGGCATTTAATGAAAAATGGCATACAAGCGGCAAAGTGGTAAACATTGTCGGTGCAGGCGCAGAAACAACTACTCTGAATGGTTCCCTTTGGCTGGGAGCTCAGAATCAGCAGGCTGTTACCGATATAGAAAGCCTGAATATCAGCGGCGTAACATTTGAAAATACAAACGGATCTGAACACTGGTCCAATGTCGGTCTCGGTTTCACTGAAATTGATGACTGCAATATTACAGTGAGTGATTCCAAGTTTGTTGGTTTCCAGCATGGCGTTCATATGAATAATTCCAGCGGAACAACCATCAACTTTGAAAATGTTGAATTTGCTGACAATGATGTTGCAATGTCTGCTCATGTATTCACCGAGAATGAAAAGACATCCGGTTTTGGCACAATAAATGCCACTGTGGAAAATTGCGCTTTTGCAGTGCAGGCATTTGGCGATAACGGCGACAATTACTATAAGACAATAGCCGATTTTAAGAACAACAAAAACGGCGTTGCAGGCGAAAATGTAGAGTTTGCCTCGGATGAAGCTTCTCTCAAGAGCGCCGTCACGACAGAGGGCGCATACATAGTCCTTACTTCCGATATCGAGGTTTCTTCTAAGATCACTGTAAACGAGAATATCACTATTGACGGCAGCGGACACACAATAAAGGCTTCCGATTCATGGTCGGGAACTGCAAATACAGACAAGCATCTTCTCGGCATAGAGGGAAGTGCTGCCGCAGGAACAACTGTCAAGGATATTATTCTCGACAGCAACAGCCGTGCATTCGGCTTCCAGCCCTACGATGTAAACGATACGGTTTATCTCAGCAATGTCATTCTGAAAAACAGCAAGGGAACAGGTATGACAGTGAACGGATCTTCCGTTGTGGCAGATAATCTTACAGTATCAGGCAGCGGCTGGGGTCAGAGCATCGATGTCTCCAACGGCGTCGGTATCGAAGGCAGCCCCATGCTGACACTGACAAACTCCGACCTTCAGGATTCCGTCGGTATCTTTGAGGATATCGGAGAAAATGCAGAGCCCAACGGCGCTGTGGTTGTGGTCGACGGCGAAACATACGCCCCCCACAAAAATGAAACTCTTGAAAAATGGATTTATCTTGCAGATATGCCTGTAAAGATAGGTGAAAACGGATATTGGACTCTTGCAGATGCTGTTAAAGCCGCAGGAACAGATGGCATAGGAACAAAGATTGTCCTTACTTCCGATATCACATTGACAGAGACCGTCACAATAGACAAATCTGTCACAATAGACAAATCTGTCACAATAGATTTGAATGGAAATACAGTTGAATACACCGGTAACGGTACATATGCAATCGAGATAAACAATGCAGATGTTGTCATAAATAACAGCTCGGAAAACGGCGGCAAAATTGTTGCAGGAAAGCGTGTTATCAAGGTTGGCAATGCTACCATTAAGACAACCGGCAACCCTGCATCGCTGGTTTTGAATGGCGGCACATTGGAATCTAAAGATACTAAAGGCGAGCATTGCACAATCGCTGTCTACGCAAACAGCGAAGCTGTTCGTGATGAAAACAGCGCAGTAGCATGTACCGTAGAGATAAACAATGCAACAGCAAAAGGCGGCGTATATCTCTTTGGAGAAGGTGCCAAGGTGACAGTCAACGACGGAGCTGTTATTGATACAAGCGGTTATTATGGTATCAGCGGCAACGGTGCAAAGACAGACAGTCAAAATAACGGCGGTACTGTAATCGATATCAACGGCGGTACAATCACACAGACAGGTGTTGGCGGCGGCGCCATCTACCATCCTCAGGACGGTACTTTGGATATTTCCGGCAATGCTGTGATAACAGGCGACAGCGGTATTCAAATGTGCTCCGGCGAGGGCGTGATTGCAAATATTACAGGCGGTACCATTACGGCAACAGGTGAAGATCAGAGAGAAAGCAAGACCGGTGACGGTTTCATTCCCGACGGTGCTGCTGTATCTGTGGTCAACCGCAATTACCCCGGCGGTATTCCCAAAATGACAATTTCCGGCGGCAGCTTTGTATCTAAAAACAGTGAAGCTGTTATGGCTTACACTTGGAAGGACAATGCAGCAAGTGACTGGGCAGAGGCAAATCAGTATCTCTCCATCACAGGCGGTACATTCTCCGCAGATCCCACAGAATATGTGGCTTCCGGATACTATGTAAGCGGAACAAATCCTTACAGAGTTTACCGCTATGTACCCGATACAACACCTTCCAACCCCGATAAGACAGAGACAGTTACAAACCCCGACGGCTCCACAACAACAACAGTTACAAAGCCTGACGGCACTGTAACAGAGACCACAAAGCAGCCCGACGGTTCCACAACAGTCACAACAACAAAGCCCGACGGTTCTTCCGTGACAACGGTAGACAATAAGGACGGCTCTTCCTCCAAGACGACTGTATCGGCAGAGGGCAAGACCGAGAGTTATGTCAAGCTGCCCTCCGCAGTAGTTGACAATGCAGAGAAGAACGGCGAGGCAGTCGAGCTTCCCATACCCGAGGTCACAGCATCAAAAGACGCAGATAAGGCTCCCAAAGTCACGGTCGACCTTCCCGCAGGAACAGCTGTCAAGGTTGAGATTCCCGTAGACAATGTAAACGCAGGCGTTGTAGCGGTTCTGGTACACGCCGACGGCACAGAGGAGATAATCAAGACAAGCGTTCCCACAGAGAACGGCATCGAGGTCAAGGTCGAAGACGGCGCTACCTTGAAGATTGTCGACAACAGCAAGGACTTTGCCGATGTGGCCGAATCCCACTGGGGTGCGGACGCAGTCGACTTTGCCGCAAGCCGTGAGATTTTTGACGGCACTTCCGAGACAACATTTGAGCCCGAGACAGCCATGACACGCGCTATGGTCGTTACAGTCCTCGCCCGTCTCGACGGAGTGGACACAACAGGCGATGTGTGGTATGAGGCAGGAGCGGAATGGGCCAAGGAAAACGGCATCTCCGACGGCACAAATCTCAATGCCATGGTAAGCCGCGAACAGCTCGTCACAATGCTCTACCGCTATGCAGGCTCTCCCGAGGTTGAAGGACAGCTTGCCGGCTATCCCGACGCAGAATCTGTCAGCGGCTACGCTGAAAAGGCCATGATCTGGGCGGTAGAAAACGGCATAATCACAGGCGCAGACGGAAAGATCGCTCCTCAGGGCGACGCTACACGCGTACAGGTTGCCGCAATCCTCATGAGATTCATAGATCTTATGCAGTAATGCAAACAAATAAAATAACGCAGGGTTTTCCCTGCGTTATTTTTGTGCCTGCAAATCTCGGTATGACGCGAATAAACCAAAATGAACTAAATTTTTCTTATCTTTTTTGCGGTGAGGTCGGCCAGTCCGACGCTTGCGATAAAGGCAATTACCCAGCAGGCGACCGCGAGAAGGTTGGCCGTGACGGTTGCGGTGCTCCTGAAAACCAAGTCAATCAGGAACAGAAAAACCGGAAAATACATTATTGCAAAAATGGTATAAGTATAACACGGTTTTTTACAATAAGTAAAGATATTTGCCTATAAAAAAACTTCCCCGCCGCCCGCAGGCGGCAGGGAAGAAAAAAAGGGACAAAGTTTAGGATGAAGAATAAATAATGAATGAGTAATAAATAATGAAATGTGAATATGATAACAGATAACGAATATTAAGACTGATATGAACGGAAGATTTTAGACCAGAGCCTCACCCGCCTTTCTCAGGTTGTCGGCAGCTTCGCTGTCGGGGGCGAGGTTGCATATGACGGCCGCCTTTACATCGGCTCCCGCCTCTTTGCAGTCTGCCTCCCATGTATCCATCCATTCGCCGCTGCCCCAGCCGTAAGAGCCGAAGAGGACGACGGGTTTACCTTTGAGATGCGCCTTTATACTGTCGTAAAAAGGCTGAAATTCGCTCTCCTCCAGCTGCTCGGCGCCCATCGACGGGCAGCCGAGAGCCAAAGAATCGTATTGTACAAGTTTCGAAGGCTCAAACACCGAACAGTGGAATATTTCGGCCTCGCCTCCCTTGGCGGTCACACCCTCGGCGAGGTACTTTGCCATCTCCTCGGTGTTGCCTGTGCCGCTCCAGTAAACTATCGCTGTTTTCATATTTGCTCCTTTTCTACGCCGCCACGGCAAGCTGTGAAAGACCGATGCCGAGGGCGTAAAGCTTTGTGTAAATGTCGGTGCAAAGGCGGTATTTGTCGAAAATAGCCTTTTTTGCTTTGGCGTCTGAGTATACCTTCCAGTATCCGCAGAGGAGAAAATCCTTTCCGCCGTTTTTGATGAATCCCTCCACATCTTCCAAGGGATAGCCTAAAATAAGACCGACCTCGTGGGGGAAATCCTGCTCTCTCATGCGCTCTTTAAGGCGTTTTAAAACTCCCGAAAGAGAAAAATCGTCGTAGCCGCATTTTGAGAGAAAGGCTCTTATGCCGCTTTGCTCAAGGAGTTTTTCCAGCTGAGAGGGTCTGTATATCAAAACAACCGACCTGCCGCAGCTCTCTCTCACCGTTTCGGCAAAAAGTCCCTTGCCGGAAAAAGCTCTGTTGATGCGGTCGATGTCGCCGCGCGTCAGCTTCAGAGAGACAAGCCCTGCGCATTTTATGCCTGCCAGAGTTGGCGAGCAGTTTTGAATGATCTCTTTCACTGAAAACCTCCTGTATCGTTTCTGTGGCTTTAGTATAACCCAAAAACTCCCGCCTTTCCACTCCGCCGTGACAAAACTGCTCCAAACTGACGAAAGTTAAACCGAGGCCTGAATTCGGTATTCCCTGGGGCTGATGCCGTATTTTTTGCGGAAGGCGGCCGAAAACTTGCTGGGATTGTCGTAGCGGGCGGCGAGGGCTATGTCGGCTATGCTCATGTCGGTGCCCGAAAGCTCCAAAGCCGCCTGTTCCAGCCTCAAAGAGCGCATGTAGGAGGCGAAGGGCTCGCCGTATATCTCCCTGAAACAGGCTCTGAAAACGCTTTCGGGCAGCTCGGCAATCTTTGCGGCCTCGGTGTAGCTCATGCCCTTGTCCTCAAGGCACGCCTTTTCCTTCGCCATCTTGACCCTGTTCACGATGCTTTTCGGAAAATATGTCTTTTGGTCGCCGTTTTCGGTGTGACAGTGTTTTAAAAAGAGAAAGAGCTCGGCTATTTTGAGTTTCATATAGTCGCTGTCAAAGGAAAGGGGGGAGAAATACATCTCGTTCATGATGTGTTTTATGCCGTCCTCGCTTCTGACGATAAAAAAGTCGTGGCACGAGCTGAACTTTTTATATATGTCATCGATGTCGATGTCCATGTGGGGAAAGTGCTTTTTAAAGCCGGTTTCCGCCTTTAACGGGTCTATCTGTACGGTCACGCCCTTGTAGTGCCCCAGGGGAAAGTGCAGGCACTTTTCGTGGTCTAAATCGGGGGAAATCTGAAGATCGTTTTCGCCGAGATAGCACACTCTGCCGTCGGTGTGGCGCCATTCGACCCTGCCTTTTAGACAGCAGTCGATGGAGAGAACAGGCCCTCCGCCCGCCTTGGGACGGGGAAAGCAGGAGCTTAAAATGTTGTGGCTTATTATTTTGACGCCCTCCATGACCTCCTCGGAAAAGGACGGCGGGTCTTTGTGCTTGCAGTGTTCCATGGGTACCTCCTTATTAGTTAGAATAAACTAACTCAATTATATACGCCGAACCGCCGCTCTGTCAAGGGGTAAAATAAAAAAGAGAGGGTTTCCCCTCTCTTTTATGCTGTTTTAGAATAAAAGGCTGCCGTTTTCCATGATGAGGACTTCGTTTCCGTCCCTGTTCACGCCGACGCATTTCATATCGCGGGAGCCGAACATGAAGTCGATGTGGAGAGAGGACTTGTTGAGTCCCTTTTCCTCGGCGGTTTTTCCGCCCTCCTCCACCTTTACGGTAAAGGGATAGGCGTTGCCTATGGCCAGATGGCAGACGGCGTTTTCGTCGTAAAGGGTGTTGTAAAAGAGCACGCCCGACTTGTTGATGGGGCTTTCAAAGTCCACAAGAGCCACTTCGCCCAGATGCATGGCGCCCTCGTCTGTGGAGAATATGCCCTTTAAAATCTCGCCGCCCTTTTCGGCGGAGTACTCGGTCATTTTGCCGTCCTTATAGGTTATCGAAAAGTTTTCGATGAGACCGCCCCCGTAGGAAAGGGGCTTTGTAGCCACGACTTTTCCGTCGACGCCCAGCTTGTGAGGACAGGTGAAGCACTCCTCGGTGGGTATGTTGGGCACATAGAATGTGCCGTCCTTGCTGTCGCTGCCGCCTCCGCCCCAGCGGCAGTCCTCTGCCAGCTTTACCATGAGGTCGGTGCCGTTTGAAGAGGTGAAGTGCAGCTGTTTAAGACCCATTTCCGTAAGCTTTCTGCCCCTTTCCAAAATGGCGGAGGAATGTCTGTCCCAGTATTCCTCGGGGTTTTCAAGGTCGGCGTAGCAGCATTTCAAAATGCATTCCCACAGCCTTTCCACGCTGTCCTCGCAGTTTGGAAACAGCTTGTCGGCCCATTTTTTGCCGGCGCAGGCGGCGATGACCTGTCTTGTGCCCATTTTCTGAGTCAGCTCGCGGTAGGGTTTCTGAGCCTCGGCGTTTGCCTTCAAAAAGCCGTTGATTCTATCGCTGTCTATGCCCGAAAGCCTGTCGGGGTCGGAGCTCGTGAGGTTTATCACGCAGGCGCCCCTTTCGGCGTAGTAGGCTTTGCCGTCAATCTGATGAGGGGGAATTGTGCACAGGCTGTTCATATCTCCGCTCATGTATCTCATGCGGTCGATTTCGTCGTCCTTAAACTGATATGCCACATCTTTAGCCCCCATTTTGTAGGCTTCGGCAGCTATGATCTGTGCGAAAGGCGCCGCCTCGGTGTCGGCAAGAATCAAAAGGGTTCCGCCCTCTTTGAGGGATACTCCCTTGCTCAAAAGCAGGCGGGCGTATTTTACAAGTTTCTCTCTTTCCATGTTTCACCTCATATGTAATATTCGTTTGGCCTGGGATTTGCACAGTTCTGCTCCAAAAATGCCTTGATTTTGAGGGCTCCCTCGTCGGTAAAGCTCTTTGCAGAGACGGGGCAGGTCTTTACGCAGGCGGCGCACCTTATGCAGCCTTCGCCCTTTACCGTGCCGTCGGATGCAATTATCCCCATGGGACACACCGAGGCGCATGCGCCACATTTCACGCAGCTGTCATTTGTGACGGGGTACACAGGCGATCCGCCCTTGAGCTCCTTATATGGGTTATTTCCCGGGAAAACGGGGGAGGTATCTGCGCCGTCTTTGATTTTTTCGGCGCATTTTTCGGCAAAATCGGAGATTTCATTCAAATCATCGGAATTGGGTCTGCCAGTGCCCACAAGACTTGTCATGCTGTGCTCGGCGATAAGGGCGGCGCCCGCTGTAACATTAAAGCCGTTTTTACTTAAAAGATCGCCCATCTCCAAAAGGGCGTCGTCATAGTGCCTGTTGCCGTAGACAGCCAAAGGCACGGCAAAGCCGCTGCCCTTTAAAAGCTCAAAGGACGGACGGCACACGGGGGGCACTCTGCCGCCGTATACGGGAAAGGCGGCGACAACAATGTCGCACTTCGAAAACTCATGGGCTTTGCCTCTGTTTTCACGCCTTGTAAGGTCTATGAAATCCTGCTCCGTACCGAGAGCTTTTGCCAAAACACAGGAAAAATGTTCGGCGATTCTCTTTGACGATCCCGTAGGGCTGAAAAATACCGAATAAACCTTGCCTTTCATACTTTCACCTCACATAATTTTCATATGAAAATTATACCGTAAAATCCCTCCGAAAGCAATAAAAAACCGCCCTCGGGCGGTTTTAATTATCTGTATCCCAAAAAGCCTGCCGCCGAAAGTATCCACCCCGAGGCGATAAATGTGCATACCGTAAATATAAAGGGCAGAGCTATGGCGAGCCCCGACATCTGCTTGTTCATGTTCTTATACATAAGGGGAGAACGCTTTTTGAGGTCGGCGTTGGGGAGAAACTGTGTCGACTGACCGCCCTGCATAAATGTAGTGGTGGCGGCGTCCCTCTTGACTATGGTGCTCATGGTGGAGTTGTGGAGAGCTGTGCTCACCATGGCTATATTGCCGACGCTGAAAATCAGCAGGGCAAAGCCTGCAAAGGCGAGACCGCCGCCGAGACCCTTTTCAAAGCTCTCGCGAAGAACATTGTCGCTGTCGTAATACTCGGGCGAGTAGAACAGATAAGTGACAAGGGCGAGAATTACCGTACAGATGACGGCGAGTTTGATGAGATGTTTCATAATTTCCTCCTTGTATTTTTAATTTTTTATTTGCGGTTTAACGGAATTTCATATAATTGCTTATGGACATGAAATATCCCGACGCCAAAAAGAGCAGGAATGTCAGAATAAAGGGTATGGATATGGCGAAGGGTTTGAGCTTGGGGGTGAGGTTTTTGGAGAAAAGGCTCATGTCGGGCTTGTAGTCGGTGTTGGACAAAATCTGAGGCGCCTGACCGCCCTGCATAAAGGGGGTGACATTTGCGTCCTTCTTTGCCACGGCGCTGACTGTGGAGCTGTGTAATGCGGCGCTCACCACCGATATGTTGGCTATGCTGTAAAGCAAAAGACCGAAGCCTGCGAAAGCCAGCGAGCCGCCTATGCCCTTTTCACGGCTGTACCTGAGATTTCCCTCCTTGTCGTAGTAGTCGGGAGTGTAGAAAAAGTAGCCTATCAAGGCGGCGATGACAATGCAGATTAAGATGCTCTTTAAAATGTGTTTCATAAGTACCTCCCTTTGGATTGAAATTATTGGCATTTGCAAATGAATGTGATATTATATTAAAAAGGCAAAGCCTTTATGTTTCTGTGTGATTTAATAAATGCCGAAAGGAAGATTGGGTGAAAAAACTGCTGATTACTGCGGCGATCCTGACGGTTTTGTCGGGGTGCAGCGTATTTAAAGAGGAGACCGGCGCTCCTGCGTATGTAAGAGGAATCGGAACAGCCGGCGGAGAGGCGTATTACCTGCTTTATGAGGACGGTTTGGAGCTTTACCGCTCTGGGGAGAGCGGAGACGAAAAAGCGGAAGAATTTCCCGAAAATTCTGTCAGCGCTGTCTACGGCGGAGAGGGTATATGGTACTGTCTGTCGGACGGCAGGCTGAAAGCTTTTGACTGTCTTGAAAAATCCACCGAGGAGATATGCAGCGTCTCGGCAGAGAGCCTGATGTGGGCGTCAGACGGATATATTTCAGCCGCCGATAAAGAGGGCGAACTGATTATAAAATCCGACGGAAGCGGCGTTAAACGGGCGGAAAACTCTCCCCGAAAGATACTCAGCGCCGACGGAGACGAGGTTTTGCATTGGGACAGTACACAGAACGCCCTGTGTCTTTACAGCTGCGAAAGGGACGAAAACGAGATAATATATCCTCTCGGAGAGGAGCGCTGCGAGATTGCGGCAGGTGTAATTTCGGAAGAAAACATCTATTTTGCCAAAACCAAGCTGGGGCTCTATGCCGCAAATATCGAGGATAAAACAGAGGTCAGGCTGACCAGCAAAGACATTATAGGTCTCACAGAATACGGCGGAAAAATCATAGCGGCGGCAAAAGACGGAAAAGATATCTGTTTTTATCTTGCCGAAGGAGACGGGCTGACCGAAATCGCCAAATGGGAAGGGGCGGATTATGCAGTAAGCGGTTCCCTCATCATGAGCTTTGACGGGGAGTATTTGGCAGGCGCCCTGACCGACAAAAAAGAGATATATTTTTGCAAAATATAGAGCCGATATCGGGGGCGCATATGCGCCCCTTTTTGTTTACCACAGTTCCTTTGTCTTTATATAATTTCTTGCGATAAAGAACAGGCACATACCGATCAGAAAAACGGCTAAGCCTACATAAATCCACGGAAAAATAATTCCGTAGCCCGATTCGGCAAAGGCAAAGTGGACATTTAAATATGTCCATATTTTGCTCAAAAGGCTGTCGGGCAGGGGAAGGTAAGCTGAACGGTGAAAGAGCTCTCCGTTTTCGAAAAAGTATTTGAAAATGGCATAGACGACATATCCGCCGCTTAAAGCCCATTCGGCGGTAAAACGCCACAGGGCTCTCGGTTTGTCTCTCTTATATACTATCAGCGCCGACCATAGAATGAGAAATACAATCTTTGCGGCGACAATAGTCATAAAAAGGGTTATGGTATAGCTGCTTTTGACAAACAGTCCGATGAAAAAATCGATGATAAGACCGACAAGAATCGGTCCAAACAGGGATAATATGTAGACGAATATCTCCATAAAACCTCCTTACCGCAGGTCGCCGTTCTCTTTGTAATGTTCCCTTATTCTTTTGAGACACATGGCGATAAAGGATATTCCGACGATAATGTACAACCACGGAGTTGTCATGCCGGAGCCGGAGTCGGCAAAATAAAACGGAAGATTGCAGAATGTCCAGATCTTGCTCAAAAAGCTGTCGGGCAGCGGCATATAGCTCGAAAGGTAAAAGAGCTTTTCGCTTTCGCAAAAAGATCTGATAAGGGAGAAAATCACATAGCCTGTGCCCAAAGTCCATTCGGCGGTAAAACGCCACAGGGCTCTCATATCGTCCTCTTTATGTTTAATGAGCTTTGCCCACAGGACAATGAGAATGATTTTGGCAATGAAGAACTGAATCAAAGGCAGGATAGGCGGAAAGATAAGAGCCAATATTGCGGGAAGATAACACAGCGGATAGATGAATATTTCCATAAAACCTCCTTACCACAGGTCGCCTGTCTCCCTGTAATGTTTTACAATGAAGAAAATGCACAGGGAAAACATGGCTAAAGGCAAAAGTATAATGGCGATACCGCAAAACAGTGACGGAACAGCCAGCGGTGAGTAAAGAAAAAGATAGAAAAGCAGGGCAGAGCTTCCGTAAGGGTCGAACATATAGGCAACATCACCGAACTTTATAAGGAAAAACAGGGCGGAAACCAAGAGAATTGCCCATTCGGCGGCAAAAAATACAAGAGCTTTCGGAATATCTCGGGTTTTCCAAATGAGGGTAAACCACAAAGCAACAAACAGGATAGCCGATGTCAGCCAAAAAGTGATCTCGCTGTACAGAGGGAGAAAATCTTCGGGCAAAAACATACGGGGCACAAGGCAGATGAGAGCGGAGATTGCCCATGACATAATGCCGATTATAATTCCCATAAAAACCTCCTTACAGGGGTTTATCCGCATCCTCACGGTGCTTTTTTATCATTACATAGCATATTCGGATAAAAATTATACCGATGAATATGTAGAGCCATGGCCAGGGAACGGCGAGACCCATTGCAAACTCGGGGAAAACAGGTGTAAAGGGCAGGAAAAAATAGTACCAGACGATGCCCAAAGGGCTGTTCGAAATGGGAACCCAGGAGATAAACTCGGCTTCAGCGATGAAATGCTTCACAATCAGAACAAAAACATATGCTGTGCCGATGCTCCATTCCAAAATAAATCGCCGTAAGACCTTGGGCGAGTTGCGGCTGTACTTTATAAGCTTTGCCCAGCAAAAAACATATAAAGCGGGAACTCCCAGCATAAGCACGATCGCCGTGACAAGCAGGAAAAAGGTTATGCCGGTGAGTCTGTACAGCTGCCCGAATACCATGACGCCTACCGCGAAACAAACGGCAAGAGATAGAGGGCAGATGACTATTTCCCAGGGGATATATTTAAGCAAGGACTTCATAAAAACCTCCTTACCAAAGTGTGCCCGTCTCCCTGTAATTCTTAATGATAAGGAACAGGCAGGCAATTATCGGAACTGCAAAAAGCAGCGGAAAGACTATGTTGAGCAGATTTTCGGGTATATGCTCCGCCACCCAAATAAGGGGAAAGAGAATCACTAAAAATATGCCGAAAGCGCCGTATGGGTCAAAAAACGCCAATACACTTCCGTATGTAACAATACAGAAAATCGAGCAGGCGAGAACTGAGCTCCACTCGAGGGCAAAACGCCATAAAGTTTTGTTTTTTCCCTTATACATATAGATTAAAATGCCCCACAGAACAAAAAACAGCAAAGGGATTATAAAAACAGAAGTGAAATGGGAGAATTGCCTTGCCGCGTTTGTGGACAAAAATATATATGGCAGCGGCGGAAGAATGACAAACAATACCAAAGCGACAATGAGAGGTATAAGCTCCATAACTGCCTCCTTTGCAAGTAAACTAAACCATATTTTTATGAAACGGAATAAAATACAGCGGAGATTTTACCAAAGTGTGCCCGTCTCCCTGTAATTCTTAATGATAAAGAACAGGCAGGCAATTATCGGAACTGCGAAAAGCAGAGGAAAGACTGTGTTGGCTATGCCCGAGGGGGTGCTTCCCGGTATCACTGCCGCGACAGGGAAAAACAGGAAGAACACAGTGCCCGGTTTGTCGTAAATATTAAAAGCTGCCAAGGCGTTTCCGTATGCTGCGGCGCAGAAAAGCATATATAAAAGGGTTATACCCCATTCCGCGGCGAATCGCCATAGAGTTTTAGGCTTGTCGCGGTTCAGATAGATTACAAGACCCCACAAAGCCGCAAATACGGCAGGGGTAAAAATGCAGGTGATAAAATTCTGCCACATATACGGCGAGCCGTGAGACAAAAAGGCGGAGGGCAGAGATATGAGGATAAAATACAGAACCAATGAACAGACGGAAGGTATAAGCTCCATAGCTGCCTCCTTTCGCAGATGACATGAACAATACAAAATAGGACATTTATTTACAAGTAAATTATACCATACTTTTATGAAAATGTAAATATATTGAAAACTTTTTGGATGTAAAATCGGATATCGGCTTTTTGTCTACTTTGCATAAGCTGTATTTTTAAAAGACAGACTGCCGAACATTTATATAAATATCTCACTGTCAAGGCGGCGCATATTGACAATTAAAAAGACGCGGCGCGCCTTTTCAGCGCCGCGTCTCTGCACGGAATTAGAATAATGGAGATTTTACCACAGCTCGCCCGTCTCCCTGTAATGCTCTTTTATTTTTCTTATGCACATTCGGATAAATATAACACCTGTAATAATATAAACTGTGGGGAACAATACGATGCCAAGTCCTCCGGAAAAACAGAAATTACAATAAAGCCATAACTTACCGATAAAGTTTTCGGGTATAGCGATATAACCTATAAACTGATTTCTGACAAAAATATTTTGCAGCCAGAGAAACGCAAAATATGAGACTCCCAGTGTCCATTCGACGGCGAATCTCCATAGAGATTTCGGTTTGTCACTCTTATATTTAATCAGCTTTGACCAAAGCAGTATATATATTGCAGGGTTTCCGATATACACCAGCATCATTACGGCAATTTCAAATGCTTGGCTGTCTATAAGTTCACGCACCCGGTCTGCTGATACAACAATTATAAAGTGAAAGGCTATTGATATAAGCGAAATAAATATCTCCAAGGGGATGTACTTTGACAGCGATTTGATCTTTTTCATAAGCATTATACTTCTCCTCTTAATCGGAATGTAGCGTAAATACCAAAGAGCACGCTGATTTAGCCTGAAAAAATGTTTTAATTACATATAAATTATACTATAATTTTACTCAAATGTAAATGCAATAAATTATTTTAACATATAAAATTTTGAATATCCCATTTTGTCTACTTTGCATAAGCTGTCCCTTTTAAAAAAATCATTTTTTTAAAAGGCCGATTGTTGATTTATTTGGCCTTTTGTGGTATAATATAAAGAAATTTGTGAACACGGTGCAAAGGGGATATATATGAAACACTTACTTACTCTTAAAGACCTTACGGTAGAAGAAATTACAAAAATACTTGACGACGCTCAGGGCTTTTGCGACGGAACATTAAAATGCAATCTTGAGGGCCGTATTGCCGCCAATCTGTTTTTTGAATCATCAACTCGTACACAGTATAGCTTTAATGTCGCACAGGAAAAGCTGAATGTGCGAGTTGTTTCTTTTAATGTGGCGACATCTTCCATGAACAAGCAGGAGAGCTTTTATGACACAGTCAAGCTCTTCGACGCCATCGGCTGCGACTTTTTGGTTATAAGAAGCCCCGAGGTTGAGTATTACAAACAGCTTTTGGGCCATGTAAAGGCCGCAATACTCAACGCAGGCGACGGCACGGGCAACCACCCCACCCAGTCCCTTTTGGATCTTCTCACCATCAGACAGGAGTTCGGCAAGTTTGAGGGCCTCAAAGTGTGCATCTGCGGCGACATAGTACACTCCCGCGTGGCTCACACCAACTTTGAGGTCATGAGAAGGCTCGGCATGGATGTCGTAACTTCGGGTCCTGTGGAGTTCAGAGAGGAGGGCATGAACTTTGAGGAGTTCGATACAGCCCTTAAGACATCCGATGTCGTCATGATGCTCCGTGTGCAGCACGAGAGACACGACGGCTCTGTCAAGTTCAATAAGGAAGAGTATCACAAAAACTACGGTCTCACCATGGAAAATGTGGCAAAGATGAAGGAAAACGCCATAATCATGCATCCCGCACCCTTCAACAGAGGTGTAGAGATCGCCGACGAAGTGGTCGAGTGCGAAAAGAGCCGCATATTCAAGCAGATGTCCAACGGTGTGTTCACGAGAATGGCTGTGCTCAAGAGAGCTGTGGAGGACTAAGATGATAACCATTAAAAACGGCAGAGTTTTTACAGGCGGAAGGCTTTGCGAATGCGATGTGTTTATAGAGGACGGAGTGGTCAAAAAGATAGCTCCCGGCCTTGAAAGCAAGGGCGAAGTCATAGACGCCAAAGGCAAAATAGTGTGCCACGGCTTTATAGATATGCATGTGCATCTCAGAGAGCCGGGCTTTGAAAACAAAGAGACGGTGAAAACAGGCACCGAGGCTGCGGCGGCGGGCGGATTTACCACCATATGCCCCATGCCTAACTTAAATCCCGTGCCCGACACGGTGGAAAATATGGAAAAACAGCTGGAGATAATCGAAAGAGACGCTGTTATAAATGTCCTGCCCTTCGCTCCCATAACCATGGGCGAAAAGGGCAAGGAGATCGTCGATATGATAGACCTTGCCCCTCTCTGCGTCGGCTTCAGCGACGACGGCAAGGGAGTGCAGAGCGAGGAGATGATGGAGGAGGTCATGCGCAAGGCAGGCGACATGGGCGTCATCATCTCGGCTCACTGCGAGGACGAGAGCCTTCTCGAGGGCGGCTATATCCACAAGGGGAAATACAGCGAAAAGCACGGACACAGGGGCATAAGCTCCGAGTGCGAGTATGCCCAGGTGGTGCGCGACATAGCTCTCGCCGAAAAATACGGCGCCCACTACCATGTGTGCCACATTTCGGCAAAGGAGAGCATCGAGGCTGTGAGACAGGCCAAAAAGAGGGGAATCACCACGGTTACAGCCGAGGTCACACCTCACCACATCGCCCTCTGCGATATGGATATAGAGGGGGACGACGGCCGCTTCAAGATGAATCCTCCCCTCCGTGACGAGAGCGACAGAGAGGCCATAATCGAGGGCCTTAGAGACGGAACGATAGACTGCATAGCCACCGACCACGCCCCCCACACAAAAGAGGACAAGTCCAAAGGGCTCGAAAAGAGCGCCATGGGCATAGTGGGCTTGGAGACGGCTTTCGCCGTGTGCTACACGGAGCTTTGCAAAAAGCGCGGCTTTTCAATAGAGAGCCTTCTGACCCTTATGACCAACGGCGGAAAGATAATCGGCGAGGAGTACGACCTCAAAGAGGGGGCTGTTGCCGACATAACAGTCCTCGACACGGAGTGCACATATAAGATAGATGCAAAGACCTTTAAATCCAAGGGCCGTTCGACACCCTTTGACGGGGCCGAGGTCAGCGGCAGGGTTACAAATACGATAGCGGCAGGCAAGGAGGTTTACAGATATGAAAGATAAGAAAATAGTCTTTGAAAACGGCAGAGAGTTTTACGGCAAAGGCTTCGGCGCCGATGTGGAAAAAATCTCCGAGGTCGTCTTCAACACAAGCATGGTTGGCTATCAGGAGATACTGTCCGACCCGTCCTACTACGGTCAGATGGTTGTCATGACATATCCCTTAATCGGCAACTACGGCATAACAGACGAGGATTTTGAGACAAAATCCCCCAACATGGGCGGCTTTATCGTGGGCGAATACAACGACAAGCCCTCCAACTACCGCTATACAAGAACCCTTTCCGATATAATGGTGGAGTGCGGCATACCCGGCATATGGGGTCTCGACACCAGAGCCATTACAAGAATGATAAGAAGCGAGGGCTCCATGAGGGTCATCATCACAGACGCCGATGTGCCCTATGAAGAGGCTCTTGCAAAGGTGAGGGCATGGCAGATACCCACAGACCATGTCTCCCATGTGGCCTGCAAAAAAATGTGGCACAGAAGAACCCCCAATTTCACATACAATGTCGTCGCCGTCGACTGCGGCATAAAGCACAATATTATAAGATGGCTCAACAAAAGGGGCTGCAATGTGACAATAGTTCCCCCCGACACATCTTTTGAAACGGTAATGGAGCTGGAGCCCGACGGAGTGTTCTTCTCCAACGGCCCCGGAAACCCCGTGGACAACACCTGCACAATAGAGCTTATCAACAAGCTGTGGGGCAAAGTTCCCATGTTCGGAATATGCCTCGGCCATCAGATGATATGCCTTGCAAGGGGCGCCAAGACCTTCAAGATGAAGTTCGGCCACAGAGGCGGCAACCACCCCGTAAAGAACCTCTTTACAAAGAGAGTCGAGATAACCTCCCAGAACCACTCCTTTGCCGTCGATGTGGACAGCTTAAAGGACAGCGGACTGGAGCTGACACATATAAATGTTCTGGACGGCACATGCGAGGGCGTGAGAGACAAGGAGAACTTCGTGTTCTGCGTGCAGTATCACCCCGAAAGCGCCCCCGGACCTCAGGACAGCGACTATCTGTTCGACCAGTTTAACGACTACATGAGCGAGTTTAAAAAGAGAGGGGATAAATAAAATGCCGAAGAGAGAAGACCTTAAAAAAATCCTCGTCATAGGCTCGGGCCCTATCGTCATAGGACAGGCCGCCGAGTTCGATTACAGCGGCACACAGGCCTGCCTTGCACTTAAAGAGCAGGGCTACGAGGTCATACTTATAAATTCCAATCCCGCCACCATCATGACAGATACAAACATCGCAGACAAGGTGTATATGGAGCCCTTGACACTGGAGTTTGTGGCGAGAATCATCAGAACAGAGCGTCCCGACGCTCTCGTTCCCACCCTTGGCGGCCAGACAGGCCTCAACCTTGCCATGCAGCTTGCCAAAAAGGGAGTGCTCAAAGAGTGCGGCACAGAGATACTGGGCACATCTTTTGAGTCCATTGAAAGAGCCGAGGACAGAGAGCTCTTTAAAAACCTCTGTCTTGAGATAGGCGAGCCTGTCACACAGTCGGAAATCGCCCACACAGTGGAAGAGGCTCAGAAGATAGCCGCCGAGATCGGCTATCCCGTAGTTCTCCGCCCCGCCTTTACTCTGGGCGGCACAGGCGGCGGCTTTGCCGACAATGTGGACGAGCTCAATGAGATTGCCGACAACGCCATAAAGCTCTCGCCTGTCGGTCAGGTTCTCGTAGAAAAGTCCATAAGGGGCTATAAAGAGATAGAGTACGAGGTAATGCGCGACAAAAATGACACCGCCATCGCCATCTGTAACATGGAGAACATCGACCCCGTCGGCGTTCACACAGGTGACTCCATGGTCGTCTGCCCCTCTCAGACCCTTACAAACAAAGAGTTCCACATGCTGCGTGACGCAGCTCTCAAGATAATCAGAGCCCTTAAGATCGAAGGCGGCTGCAATGTCCAGTTTGCTCTCGACCCCTATTCCTTCAAATACTATGTCATCGAGGTAAACCCCCGTGTTTCCCGTTCTTCCGCCCTCGCTTCAAAGGCCAGCGGATATCCCATAGCCAAGGTTTCGGCACTTATTTCGGTGGGTCTCACCCTTGATGAGATAAGACTTGCCAACACCCCCGCATCCTTTGAGCCCGCCCTCGACTATGTGGTAACAAAGGTCGCCCGCTTCCCCTTCGATAAGTTCGACTCGGCTTCCAAGCTTCTCAATACTCAGATGAAGGCCACAGGCGAGGTCATGGCAATAGGCAGAAGCTTTGAGGAGAGCCTTCTCAAGGCAATGCGCTCCCTTGAAACAGGCGTATGCCACATTTACAGCGCAAAGTTTGACGATATGCCCACAGGGGAGCTGATGGACAACATCATCAACCCCACAGACGAGCGTATCTACGCCATCGCCGAGCTTTTGAGAAGAGGCGTAACCGTCAAGACCATATACGAAAACACCATGATCGACAAGTTCTTCCTCGAGAAGATAAAGAACATCGTCGACATGGAAAAGTCGCTGAAAGCCGCTGTCAAGGACGAAAAACTGCTATTTGAGGCCAAAAAGATGGGCTTCTCCGATGAGTTTATAGCAAAACTCTGGGGCATGGAGCAGGACGATGTCTACTTTATGAGAAAGAAATGCGGCATAGTGCCCATTTACAAGATGATAGACTCCTGTGCCAGCGAGTTTGAGTCCTATATCCCCTATTTCTACTCGACATACGGCATCGAAAACGAGAGCATAGTGTCCGACAGAAAGAAGGTCGTGGTTTTAGGCTCGGGCCCCATCAGAATCGGTCAGGGCGTCGAGTTCGACTACGGCGCAGTCCATGCAATATGGGCAATAAGAGAGGCAGGATATGAAGCAATAATCATAAACTGCAACCCCGAGACCGTCTCCACCGACTACACCACATCGGATAAGCTCTACTTTGAGCCCCTTACACAGGAAGATGTCATGGCCGTCATCGACCACGAAAAGCCCTGGGGCGTCATAGTAACCCTCGGCGGACAGACCGCCCTCAACATCTCGGAAGACCTCCACCGCCTGGGCGTAAACATTCTCGGCACAGACGACAAGGCAATAGCCAGAGCCGAGGACAGAAACCTCTTCGAGGAGCTCATGCAGAGCCTCAAGATTCCCCAGCCTGTGGGCAAAGCCGTCACAACAATAGAGGACGGCCTCAAGGTTGCCAACGAAATCAAATATCCCGTCCTCGTCCGTCCCTCCTTTGTTCTGGGCGGCAGGGCAATGCAGATAGTCAAAAACGACGAGCAGCTCATGAGATATCTGAGCACCGCCGTCAGCATCAACGCAAAGCACCCTGTCCTCGTTGACAAGTATGTCTCGGGTAAAGAGCTGGAGGTCGACGCTGTGTGCGACGGCACAGATGTATTCGTGCCGGGCATTATGGAGCATGTCGAGAGAACAGGCGTCCACTCGGGCGACTCCATAAGCGTATACCCCACCTTCTCGGTGTCCCAGAAGGTCAAGGACACAATAGTCGATTACACAATAAAGCTGGGCAAGGCCATCGGCATCGTAGGTCCCTTCAATATTCAGTTTATAGTGGACGAGCATGAAGATGTCTATGTCATCGAGGTCAACCCCCGTTCTTCGAGAACGGTTCCCTTCCTCTCCAAGTCGACAGGCTACCCCATAGCCAACATAGCCGCAAAGGTATCTCTGGGCAAGACCCTCAAAGAGCTGGGCTACGGCACAGGTCTCGGCAAGGAGAAAAAGAGATGGTATGTAAAGGTTCCCGTCTTCTCCTTCTCCAAGATAAGAGGTCTCGACGCCTATCTCTCCCCCGAAATGAAGTCGACGGGCGAAGCCATAGGCTATGACGATACTTTGAACCGCGCCCTTTACAAGGCTCTCAAGGCGGCACACCTCCGCGTCGAAAACTACGGCACAATATTCGTGACCATAGCCGACGCCGACAAAGAGGCAGCTCTGCCCCTCATAAAGAGATTCTACAACCTCGGTTTCAACATAGAGGCCACCAGCGGCACAGCCAAGTTCTTAAAAGAGCACGGAGTCCGCACAAGGGTCAAGAAGAAGATAAGCCAGGGCAGCGACGAGATTCTGGAGTCCATCAAGCAGGGTCACATCTCCTATGTCATCAACACACTGGGCGACAGCGACAACATGGAAAAGGACGGCTTCCTCATCCGCCGCTACGCCGTAGAGCACAATGTGACCATATTCACAAGCCTTGACACCGTGTCGGTGCTCCTCGATGTTCTTGAGGAGATAACCGTCGGCGTAAGCACGATAGACGCCGAATAGGCAGAGGGAAAAATGGATAAAAATATAGTTTTTGAAATAGTTTCCAACGAAAAAATAGCCGAAAGCACCTATAAAATGGTGCTTTCGGGCGATACAAGATATATTACCAACGAGGGTCAGTTTGTAAACATCGCCCTTGACGGTCTCTATCTGAGACGCCCCATAAGCGTTCACGACTGGAATGAAAATACCCTTGTGATAATATATAAGGTCGTGGGCAGAGGCACAGAACAGATGGCAGAGATGAAAAAGGGCGAAAAGCTCGATATTCTCACGGGCCTCGGCAACGGCTACACCGTTACGGAGCACAAAAATGTCGCCGTAATAGGCGGCGGCGTGGGAGTACCTCCCCTTTACGCTCTCGCCAAAAAGCTCAAAAAAGAGGGCAAGAATGTCACAGCCATTCTGGGCTTCAACAGTGCAGACCAGGCCTTCTGCAAAGAGGACTTTGAAAAGGTGTGCGACAAGGTGGTAGTCACCACAGTCGACGGCTCCGTGGGAGTAAAAGGCTTTGTCACAACTCCCCTTGCCGATATGAATATCGAATATTTCTATGCCTGCGGCCCCGAGCCCATGCTCAAGGCTCTGCACAAGACGGGAATAGAGGGACAGATGTCCTTTGAAGAGAGAATGGGCTGCGGCTTCGGCGCCTGCATGGGCTGCTCCTGCAAGACCCTCACGGGCTACAAGCGCATATGCGTCGAAGGCCCCGTAATGCTTACATCGGAGGTGACTTTTGATGAATAATCTTTCGGTAAATCTGTGCGGCGTCGAGCTTAAAAACCCCGTAATCCCCGCCAGCGGCACCTTCGGTTTCGGCTATGAGTTTCAGAAGTTTTACGACATCGACATGCTGGGCAGCATAAGCCTCAAAGGCACCACAAGAGAGGGACGCTTCGGCAACCCCACTCCGAGAATAGCCGAGTGCGAAAAGGGCATAATCAACGCAATAGGTCTTCAGAATCCCGGCGTCGACAAGGTCATATCGGAGGAGCTCCCCAAGGTAAAACCCTTCTTCAAGGGCGGTCTCATCGCCAACATCTCGGGCTTTTCTGTCGATGAGTATGTGGAGACAGCCGAGAAATTTGACAAGGAAGACCAGATAGCAATTCTGGAGATAAACATCAGCTGCCCCAATGTCAAGGCGGGCGGCATGGCCTTCGGCACCTCCTGCGAAAACGCAGCGGCGGTGTGCGAAGCCGTAAAGAAACACACCAAGAAGCCTGTGTTCATGAAGCTTTCCCCCAATGTAACAGACATCGTCTCCATCGCCAAAGCCTGCGAAAACGCAGGAGCCGACGGCATATCCCTCATAAACACCTTACTCGGCATGAGAATAGATGTCAGAACCGGAAAACCGATAGTTTCCACAAAAATGGCGGGCTTTTCGGGCCCTGCCGTCAAGCCTGTGGCCGTCAGAATGGTCTATCAGGTCTATGACGCAGTAAAAATACCGATAATGGGCATAGGCGGCGTCGAGAGCGCCGACGATGTCATCGAGATGATGTATGCAGGTGCCACAGCCGTGCAGGTGGGCGCCGCAAACCTCGTAAACCCCTACGCCTGCCGCGATATAATTCTCGATCTCCCCAAAAAGATGGAGAAATACGGCATAAAAGACCTTAAGGACATAATCGGCAAGGCACACATATAGAAAAGGAGAACTACAATGCGTGATGTTATAATCGCCTGCGACTTTAAAAACCGCGAGGACACAATGAATTTCCTCAAGAAGTTCGAAGGACTTAACCCCTATGTCAAGATAGGCATGGAGCTCTTCTACGGCGAAGGCCCCGACATAGTCCGTGAGATAAAGAAGATGGGTTACAGAGTGTTTCTCGACCTCAAGCTCCACGATATCCCCAACACGGTCAAAAAGGCCATGGCAAACCTCGCCCGTCTCGGCGTAGACATGACAAATGTCCATGCGGCAGGCACTATTGAGATGATGAAGGCCGCCAAAGAGGGTCTTATCGAGGGCGCAGAGGGCAGAGAAGTGCCCATGCTCATCGCAGTTACACAGCTTACAAGCACCAGCGAGGAGAGAATGCAGAAAGACCTGCTCATTCCCCATAAGATAGAAGATGTAGTTGCAAAATACGCCCAGAACGCCAAAGAGGCAGGGCTCGACGGCGTCGTCTGCTCCCCCCTCGAGGCAGAGATAGTCAAGAACGCCTGCGGCAAGGAGTTCAAAACCGTAACTCCCGGCATACGCTATGCCGACGGCGACAAGGGCGACCAGGCAAGAGTTACAACTCCCCGGAAGGCCAGAGAGATAGGCACAGACTACATCGTCGTAGGCCGTCCCATAACGGCAAACGAAGACCCCGTCGCCGCCTATTTGAGAGTCAAAAAGGACTTTTTGGGCGAGTAATCGGAGAGAGAACAGATGGGATTTTTTGACAAGATAAAGCAGGGTCTCGCCAAGACCAAGGCCAGCGTGGACTCTGCTCTCAACGCCGTTTTCGCCACCTTCCGTGAGGTGGACGAGGATCTTCTTGAAGAGCTTTTAGACGCTCTCATCATGAGCGATTTAGGAGCCTCTCTTTCGGAAGAGGTCATAAACGAGCTGAGGAAAAAGGCAAAGCTCGACAATATCACCACAGAGCAGGGCGTCAAGGACGCTCTGGTGGAGATACTTTCCTCCAAAATGACCATGGACAATGAATTGAAACTCACGACAAAGCCGTCGGTCATCATGGTGGTGGGAGTAAACGGCGTAGGAAAGACAACTACCATAGGAAAAATCGGCAAAAAGCTGACAGATCAGGGCAAAAGAGTGCTCTTTGTGGCTGCCGACACCTTCAGAGCGGCGGCTGCCGACCAGCTGACCGTGTGGGCCGAGCGCTGCAATGCCCAGATAGTGCGCCACGCCGAGGGCGCCGACCCTGCCGCCGTCATTTATGACGGCATCACCGCCGCCAAGGCGAGAGGAATAGATGTGGTCATATGCGACACAGCGGGCAGACTCCACAACAAGCAGAACCTCATGAAAGAGCTTGAAAAGATGAACAGAGTCATCGACAGGGAGCTGGAGGGCTGCGACAAGGAGAGCCTTTTGGTGGTAGACGCCACCACAGGACAGAATGCCCTCAATCAGGCCGAGCAGTTCAACGCCGTCACAGGCCTTACAGGTATAGTGGTGACAAAGCTCGACGGCACAGCTAAGGGCGGTGTGGTGGCCGCCATATCGGCAAAGCTTTCGCTGCCCATAAAGTTCATCGGCGTGGGTGAGAAGATAGAAGATCTTCTGCCCTTTGAGCCCGTGGGATTTTTGAAGGCATTTTTTGAATAAAATGACAGCCGGGGCACACGCCCCGGCATTGTGCGTAAAACCCGATGAAAGGAGAAAACTATGACAAAGCGCGCAGACGGCAGAGCCTTTGACGAGATAAGGCCTGTGAAGATAACGACTAACTTCACAAAGCACGCAGAGGGCTCCTGTCTCATAGAGTGCGGCGACACAAAGGTCATATGTACGGCCAGCGTCGAAGAAAATGTGCCGCCCTTTTTGAAAAATACGGGAAGAGGATGGGTGACGGCCGAGTATTCCATGCTCCCGAGAGCTACCCATACAAGAAGCAGCAGAGATATATCCAAACTCAAGCTCAACGGCCGCAGCGCCGAAATTCAGCGCCTTATCGGCAGAGCCCTCCGCTCTGTCACAAATCTTGACGCTTTGGGCGAGAGATGCATAACGATAGACTGCGATGTAATACAGGCCGACGGCGGCACGAGATGCGCCTCGATAACGGGAGGTTTTGTGGCTCTTGTGCTGGCTCTTGCAAAACTCCGCGACGAGGGACTTATAAGAAAGATACCCCTTTATTCCTATGTGGCGGCTATAAGCTGCGGCATAGTGGGGGGCGACGCCATGGCAGACCTCTGCTATGAAGAGGACAGCACTGCGGCGGTGGACAGCAACTATGTCATGGACGACGAGGGCAACATCGTAGAGGTGCAGGGCACAGGCGAGGGCAGACCTTTCAGCAAAAAGGAGCTGGACACCCTTTACGCTCTGGCCGAAAAGGGCATAGATCAGCTTATAAAGGCTCAGAAAGAGGCGGTAGGTGACCTCTTTGAATAAGCTTCTCATAGCCTCCAACAATCAGAAAAAGCTCAAAGAGATGGAGACGATACTGTCGTCTTTGGGCTTTGAGTGCATAAACCTCAAAGAGGCGGGCATAGTGTCCGACCCCGAGGAAACAGGCACTACATTTGAGGAAAACGCCTTTATAAAGGCAAGCTTCGGCATGAAAGAGAGCGGACTGCCCTGTATAGCCGACGATTCGGGTCTCGCCGTCGACGCCTTGAACGGCGCGCCCGGGGTGTACTCGGCAAGGTACTGTGAGGGCAGCGACGAGGACAGGACAAACCTTCTGCTCAAAAATATGGAAAATGTCCCCGAAGGCGAGAGGTCGGCGAGATTCGTGTCGGCCATCTGCTGCGTGTTTCCAAACGGAGACAAGGTAGAAGCCCGAGGGGAATGTGAGGGCGAAATAGCCTTTGCACCGTCGGGCGCGGGAGGATTTGGTTACGACCCCGTGTTCTATGTAAAAGAGACGGGAGCCACCTTTGCCGAAATGGACGGGGAGACCAAGAACAAAATATCCCACAGAGGCAGAGCGCTGGCATCTTTTAAGGTAAAAATGGAACTTTATCTGGCTGAGAAAGGTCATAGCATATGACGGTAAAAATATCAGGGCAGCTTTTGCCCGAAATAAAGCTCATAAGAGAGCAGGTTTTTATGGAGGAGCAGGGTTTCAAGGCGGAGTTTGACGAAACCGACGAAGACTGCCTTCATCTTCTCATAGAGGAGGAGGGAAAGCCTGTGGCCGTCGGCAGAATGTACGGCGGAAACGGCGAGTACCATATAGGCCGCATAGCCGTAGTCAAAGACTGCCGAAAGGGCGGCTACGGAAGAATGGCGGTAGAGGCTCTCGAGAAAAAGGCAGCGGAGCTGGGCGGAAAAAAGACAGTCCTTTCGGCTCAGTGTCAGGCAAGGGGCTTTTATGAAAAAATGGGCTACACCGCCACAGGGGAGGAATATCTCGACGAACACTGCCCCCATATAGATATGTATAAAATATTGGAAAGGGAATGATAATGCTTACATCAAAACAGAGGGCCTTTTTGAGAAAAGAGGCCAACGGAATAGAGACTATATTCCAGATAGGCAAGGACGGAGTGGGCGAAAACCTCATAAATCAGATTGAGGACGCTTTAAGAGCCAGAGAGCTCATAAAGCTGAGAGTTTTGGAAAACTCCCTCCTCTCTCCCAAAGAGGCGGCAGAGGAGATATGCCTTAAAACAGGAGCCGAGTCTGTTCAGGTCATCGGCACAAGATTTGTAATATACAAGAGAAACGAAAAAGAACCGAAAATCGTGATAGAGTAAGGAGCTTTTATGAGAACGGGAATATTCGGCGGAACTTTCAATCCCCCTCACATGGGGCATATAGCGGCGGCAAAGGCGGCAAAGAAAGCTATGAAGCTCGACAGAGTGGTGTTCGTGCCGGCAAATATTCCCCCTCACAAGTCCCTCCCTCAAAATACACCCATGAAGGAGCAGAGGCTTTTTATGACCCACATGGCGGCATACATGGCAGGGGCCGAGGTGTCGGCGTGGGAGCTTATGAAGGAGGGCAAGAGCTATACCTATGAGACAATGGAGCATTTTAAAGAGCTCTACAAAGGGGACAAGCTGTTTTTCATAGTGGGTACAGATATGCTCAGAACCTTTGAAAAATGGAAAAACCCCGAAAGAATACTTGCCTGCTGCGCACTTCTTGCCCTTTGCCGCGACGAGAGGGAAAAAGACAGCATGGAATTTTATGCCGAAAGCATAAGAAAAAACTTGGGCGGCGAGGTGCATGTCGTGGATAACGATGTGCTCAAAATATCCTCCACCGATGTGAGAGGGGGAAGGCACGACATGGTGCCTCCCATTATCGCCGAATATATTGAGAGAAACAGGCTTTACAATGATAGGTGAAATAAGAGAATATACCAAAAAAAGAGTTTCTCAAAGGCGCTTCAGGCACATTTTAGGGGTGGAAAAGCTGGCCTTTGAGCTGTGCATGAAATACGGAGTAAAAGGCGAGAAGGGCAGGGCGGCAGCCTTGCTTCACGACTGCACAAAGGAAAAAAAATACGAAGAACAGTTGAAATTGGCGGAAAAGTATAATATAATATTAGAATACTCTGCCGAAAAATTTCCCCAATGCGTGCACGCCGATACGGCGGCCGAGGTGGCGAGACATGTTTTCGGCCTCGACGACGATGTCTGCAACGCCATAAAATACCATACGGTGGCAAGGGAAAATATGGACATTTTGGAAAAAATAATATTTGTTGCCGACAAATGCGAGAAAGGCAGAGACAAAGAGCTGGAAAAAGCGCCGGTCTGGCGCCGCACAGCCTTTCAGAATATAGACAGAGCGGTATACGACATACTCAGGGACAACTGCGAGTATCTTGAAAAACACGGAAAACCCATATGTGAAAACACAAGAAAAGCCCTCGAAAGCCTCAAGGAGATAGTAAAATGAAAAAGCAAGGCGGAAAATACGCAAGCAATACAGATATAAGAAAGACAGAAAATTCGGCAGGCAGCTCCGATGCAGCCGAAAAGCGCAGACAGCGCAAAAAACAGCTCATCAAAAAGCGCAGAATGACGATAATTCTATGCGCCGTTTTGGCCGTCGTCATGTCGGTTACGGCGCTGTGCATGATTTTTGTCAAGCCGCCGGATATAAGCACAAGCGGAGAAGAGGACGAGACAAAGACATCTGAGGATCCGGAAAACGAAGGCACAAAGCCCGATATCGAGCTGGGCGGCGAGCGAAAAGAGGATTACTATACATTTTTGGTGGCAGGCGTTGACAAGGACGAAACGAGAGCCGATGTGATGATGCTTGTGTCCTATGATGTCAAAAATCAGGATGTAAATGTCATGAACATCCCTCGAGACACCATGGTCAACACCAAGCGTCCCGTCAAGAAACTCAACGGCGCATACATAGGAGGCCCCGAGCAGCTCAAGGAAGAGGTGACAAACCTTTTAGGCGTGCCGATAGACCGCTATGTTGTCGTCAGTTTTGATGGCTTTGTCAAGATAATTGACGCCATAGGCGGCATAACTTTTGATGTACCCATGGATATGGACTATGACGATCCAACCCAGGATCTCCACATACATCTCAAGGCGGGCGAACAGGAGCTGAGTGGCGAGCAGGCCCTGTGGCTCGTCAGGTTCAGAAAGAACAATGACGGCGGCGGATATCCCGGCGGCGATGTGCAGAGAATAGAGATGCAGAAAGAGTTTTTAAAGACGGTCATAAAGGAAGTGGCGTCCTTTAAGAATATCCTCAAGCTCAACACCATCTTTGACGCCGTGTTTGAAAACACCACAACCGACCTTACAGCCGGAGAAATCGTGTGGTTCGGCATGAGAGCGTTGAATATCAACACCGACGAGATAAACATGCAGACCATGCCGGGCTATGACAAATACCTCTATGAGCCCGATTTCGGACACAATCAGTCCTATTATATCCCCAATGTGGAGGAGGCTCTGGAGTATATGAACCTCCATCTCAACCCCTACAAAAAGGATCTGACCAAGATGAATACAAGGGATCTGTCTCTATATAATACAAAACCCTCTACTACAAGCAAGGAGACAGAGAGCACCACGGCAAAGCCGACAGAATCGGAGACAACCACAGCCAAACCCACCGAGAGCGAAACTACAACTGCAAAGCCAACAGAATCGGAGACAACAACAGCCAGACCCACCGAGAGCGAAACTACAACTGTGGCACCCACCACCGAAGCCACCACGGCTATGCCCACGACAGAAGCTCCTTCCGAAAGCTCATCGCAGTAGAGAGAAAGACCTTAAAATATACTTTACAGGAGAAAGCTATGACATCGAGAGAACTTATGGAAAAAATCGTCAGGATAGCAGACGATAAAAAAGCTGTCGAGATAACAGCCATCGGCGTTAGCGGCAACACCACCCTTACCGACTACTTTGTCATAATGACAGGTACATCAAACACCCATATAAGAGCTCTTGCAGACCACATCGAGGAGAGCCTCAAAAAGAACGACGGCCTATATCCCCACCATGTGGAGGGCGTCACTTCAAACTGGGTGCTCATGGATTACAGCTCGGTGGTGGTAAACATCTTTACCCAGGATACAAGAGAGCTCTTCGCCCTGGAGCGCCTTTGGGCAGACGGCGAGGAAATAGATATATCGAGCCTTTTGAAATAACAAAAAAAGAGGAAGAAAGATGAAATACGATTATCAGGCCATAGAGAAGAAATGGCAGAAAATTTGGGACGACGAAAAGGCATTCGCCGCCAAAAATGACTACACTTTGCCTAAATTTTACGCCCTTGTCGAGTTTCCGTACCCCTCGGGCGCAGGTCTCCATGTGGGACACCCCCGTTCTTACACAGCCCTCGACATAGTGGCGAGATACAAGAGAATGAACGGCTGCAATGTTCTCTACCCCATGGGATGGGACGCTTTCGGCCTCCCCACAGAGAACTTTGCCATAAAGAACAAGATCCACCCCATAAAGGTCACAGAGCAGAATGTGGCCCGCTTTAAAAGCCAGCTCAAATCTCTCGGCCTGTCCTTTGACTGGGACAGAGAGATAAACACCACAGATCCCAAGTATTTCAAGTGGACGCAGTGGATATTCATTCAGCTCTTTAAAAAGGGTCTCGCCTACAAGACCAAGATGCCGGTCAACTGGTGCCCCAGCTGCCGCTGTGTTCTGGCCAATGAGGAGGCCAGCGGCGGTGTGTGTGAGAGATGCGGATCTCCCGTCGTCAGAAAGGAAAAGGAGCAGTGGATGCTCAAAATCACCGAGTATGCCCAGCGCCTTATTGACGACCTTGACGATGTAAACTACATCGAGAGAGTAAAGACCCAGCAGAAAAACTGGATAGGACGCTCCGAGGGCGCCGAGGTGGATTTCAGCACCACCGAGGGCGACAAGATGACTATATACACAACACGCCCCGACACGCTGTTCGGCGCTACATATATGGTTATAGCTCCCGAGCACCCCTATGTTGACAAGTGGAAGGACAAGATAGCAAACTGGGATGAGGTAGTCGCTTACAGAGAGGCCGCCGCCAGAAAGTCTGACTTTGAGCGCTCCGAGATGCAGAAGGAAAAGACAGGCGTCAGAATTGACGGCGTAAGGGGCATAAACCCCGTAAACGGCTCGGAGATTCCGATCTTTGTCTCCGACTATGTTCTCATGTCCTACGGCACAGGCGCCATCATGGCTGTTCCTGCCCACGATGACAGAGACTACGCCTTCGCAAAGGTGTTCGGTCTGCCGATAATCGAGGTCGTCGCAGGCGGCGACATCGAAAAAGAGGCGTTTACCGACTGCGAGACAGGCACAATGGTAAACAGCGGCTTTTTGAACGGAATGTCGGTGGAAGATGCCAAAAAGGCAATTATAGAATTTTTGGAAAAAGAGGGCGTAGGACACAAAAAGGTCAACTACAAGCTGAGAGACTGGGTATTCTCCCGTCAGAGGTATTGGGGCGAGCCCATTCCGATAATCTACTGTCCTCACTGCGGCACAGTCACAGTGCCCGAGGATCAGCTGCCTCTGACTCTGCCCGATGTTGAGTCCTATGAGCCCAACGAAAACGGCGATTCTCCCCTTGCCGATATAGATTCCTTTGTAAATACAAAATGCCCCATATGCGGCGCAGACGCCAAGCGTGAGACCGACACAATGCCCCAGTGGGCAGGCTCCAGCTGGTACTTCCTCCGCTACTGCGATCCCCACAATGACGAGGCTCTCGCATCCAAGGAAGCTCTCGAGTACTGGACTCCCGTAGACTGGTACAACGGCGGTATGGAGCACACGACGCTCCACCTGCTCTACTCCCGCTTCTGGCATAAATTCCTCTATGACATCGGCGTAGTGCCCACAAAGGAGCCCTATGCCATGAGAACGAGCCACGGAATGATTCTTGGCGAGGACGGAGAGAAGATGTCCAAGAGCCGCGGAAATGTCATCAACCCCGACGACATCGTCGAGCAGTACGGCGCCGACACCTTCCGTCTCTATGAGATGTTCATGGGCGACTTTGAAAAGGCAGCACCCTGGTCGAGCGCATCGATAAAGGGCAGCCGCCGCTTCGCAGAGCGCACATGGGCCCTTATGGACATGGTCAAGGAGGGCGACAGCTACTCCAAGGAAAACGAGAGAGAGATCCACAAGACCATCAAAAAGGTCTCCGAGGACATCATGGGCCTGAGATTCAACACGGCCATAGCCGCCCTCATGGGTCTGCTCAACCGCTTCTATGAGAAGGGCGTCAACAAGGCCGAGCTCATGACCTTTATAACTCTTGTAAATCCCTTCGCTCCCCACCTCACCGAGGAGATGAACAGCCTCTTGGGCGGCAAGACCCTTTTGGCTCACACTCCCTTCCCCAAGTATGACGAGGCTCTGACGGTGGACGAGAGCATAAATGTCGGCGTACAGGTCAACGGCAAGGTTCGCTCTGTCGTCGAGCTGCCCTTCGACTGTGACGAGGAGACAGCCAAAAACATCGCCTTTGCCGACGAGAAGATAAAGAAATTCCTCGAGGGCAAGAATGTCGTAAAGACCATCGTCGTCAAAAACAAGATAATAAACATCGTCGTAAAATAACGCGAAAAAATAAAAGACGCCCCATTTTCGGGGCGTCTTTTTTGTCCTAAAATAGGTTTTTTAATGTCTTTTTTGTAATAATATATCACAGATTCATAATAAAGGGAAATATTTTGAAGTTTGTCTAAATATGCCGATTTTTATGCAGGATATACAATATCAAACATATGTTTATGACGGGCTAATTCATAATACGGAAAAAATATTGTTGTAAATCACCAAAATTTATCTTTTGACACCCTTTGGGGTTGACATTTTCTGCGGCTTGGTGTATTCTATATGTGCACTTGAAAAAATTACAAATGAGTAACAAAACCAATACAATGAGTAACAACTTACTTACGAATTGTAATATACTGTATCAAAAGGGTAAATACTAAAGGCACCGCGGCCTTATGTTACTCAAAATAAAATTCAGGAGATTTATCATGAAACGCAGAACAACAAGAAAGATCGCATCTTTCCTTTCCGTTATTTCCATACTGGCAGCCCTCATGCCGATAGCCACAGCCCAGACAGCCATGGCCCTTCCCGGTGTCGAGCTCTCGGGCAACACAAGACCTGTAATGGCTTCGGGCAGCGAACTGGAACATTCCGACGATATCCCCGTCCCCACCATTTCCGACTGGGCCGATGTCCACGAGGAAGAGCCGGTTGAATATGTCCCCACCTTCGGCGGCAGCGTGGTGTTCAAATCCTCCACCTATAACCCCGAGCTGATGGATGATTCCTATGTATATGTCGGCAACTTTAAGCTTACCTTCTATTGCCCCTGCTCCAAATGCAACGGCAACTCCCACGGCATCACCGCTTCGGGCACAAAGGTCACAGAGGGACGCACAATCGCAGTCGATCCCAGAAAGATAGCTCTCGGCTCGACGGTACACATCGACGGTCTCGGCGATTTCATAGCCGAGGACACAGGCGGAGCCATCAAGAGCAACAAGATAGATGTTCTTGTCGGCAGCCACTCCAAGGCCCTTTCCATGGGTATAAGATATGCCGATGTGTATGTAAAGGTAAAATAAGACATACCCCCCTTTCGTATATTTCTAAAAAGCGGCTCTGAAGCTTTCAGAGCTGCTTTTTTGTAATTTGAAAAAGGAGAGACCGCAACATATAAAAAAACACGGGAGAACCCGTTAAAATCGAAAACAGACGGCATAGCCTCTGACGACACCGCAGACTGGCCTTGCAAAGCTCGGCTTTTGTCTGCAAAAAGTTCTTTACATTCAAAAAATCAGATGATATAATATAGCCGAAAAGTAAAACAAAAAGGAGAAATGATTATGAAGAAAAGACTTCTGTCGTTTGTAACGGCTCTTGTGCTGCTGGTCGCTCCCTTTGTCTCAAAGGGCTTCGCAGCCAATTCGATCGATCAGTGGGCCATGTCGGATCTTGTCGATCTGCAAAGCCAGGATTTCCCGATAGATTCCGTTTTGGAGACAATCAGGGATAATGTAAGCGCCTCCTCACTTGAGACCCTCAAAAAGGGAGTGGAGACAAAGCTCGGCTTTATCTCGTCGAAAACAGCCGATGCCCCCGTCCCTCAGCAGGATTCCTACACAAGGGGCGAGGTGCTCAATTTCATATATTCGATGCTCAAGGGCTGTGATTACGGCGCCGAAGTCGACTTTAAGTCAGACTGCATCGAGTTTTTCGCCTCGGCGGGAGTGCTCAAGGGCGACGAAACAGGCTATATGCAGGACAGGATATGCACCAATCAGGAGGCATTTGTATTTGCCGCCAGAAGCGTAGCATACATATATAATGTCACCGACAACGCCTCCGAGGGCATCATGTGGAAGGTGAACACGGGAGCGGCGGAAATATATCTGCTGGGCACAATACATGTGGACGCCGGCAATATATATCCCTTTGATTACAATATAGTGAATGCCGTCAGCGAAAGCGACGAAGTGATATTCGAGCTGGATTTCGGTGATTTTGAAGGTCAGATGTACTACATGGCAAATATCGTCTACACCGACGGCACCACCCTTAAGGATCACATACCCGATGAGCTCTATCAGAAGGTGGCGGCCATCTATGCCGAAAACGGAAAGACCGAGCAGGATTTTATAAATTACCGTCCCTGGGTTGTTGCCTCTGAGCTGGCAAATATGGCCATTTACAGCGGCGAGACCGACAGCTCCAATCCTCCCATGGTCATAGACACATACATATACAGCAAGGCTTTGGCAGAGGGCAAGAACATAGGCGAAATAGAAGGCTGGAAATACCAGTGCGATCTTTTGAACGGAATGTCTGATGAGCTTCAGATTGAATATCTCCGCTCGGGCGTCGAGGGCTATTACAGCGGCGGCGACGAAACGGGAGACGCAAACGCCACAAAGAAAATGATGGAGACATGGAAAAACGGCGACGAGCAGGGCTTTAACGAGATATACGGCAAGGACGAGGCTCTCGCTTCGGGCGATGAGTTTACAAAGCTGCTCTTTGTAGAGCGCGACGCCCACATGACAGAATATGTTTTGGACAAGCTGACAAACGGCGGCGGAAAGACCTATTTTATAGCCGTCGGCCTGGGACATATGGTGGGACAGGACGGCATTGTGAGCGAGCTCAGAGAGCGCGGCTATACAGTGGAAAGAGTAAAATAAAAAAGAGGCCCGAAGGGCCTCTTTTTTATCTCAGATACTTGTATTTTTCATTTCTGCCGAAGACAAAGTAGATTACGACGGTGCTCAGCAGATAGAGAACCATTGTTATGTAGTAGGGGAAATTATACGAGACGGATTTCATAAAATAGCCGCCCATAAAGCTGCCGCCCGCCCTGAACAGGTTGTCGGTCAGGGAGAAAATGCTGCTCATTACAGTTCTGTCCTTTTCCTCTACAAGGTCCATAGCCATGCTCTGAAGTATGGGGTTTGCCATGTTCATAAGGGCGTTGCGGAAGAAAAAGCTTATGGCCATGAGAATTACGCCCTGAGTAAAGGATATGGAAAACAGGAAAGGTATCGACAAAAGCTGACATATCAGCACCATGTTGACCCTGCCTATGCGCTTTGACAGCATGGGGACGATGAGACCGCCCAGCACCGTGCCGAACTGGGCAAAGGCCATTATGGCGCCGACGACGCTGTCCGATACATTCAGGCTGAATTTTATGTACATACTGAAAAACGGCACTACAAGACCGGCTCCCGCGCCTATTAGGGCAAGCTTTGTAAGATAGAGCCACACATCCTTTGTCAGGATTCTGCGGTACTCCTTGAGGCTTGTAAAGCGGGAGACGGAGGATTTTTCCTCCGTGCCGAAATCTATGTAGGCCGTTGCGGCGATGGCCGCCAGCATGAGTATAAATGACAGATTGAGGGTGGTACGGCTGCCGAAGGCGGCGTCTTTGAACATGGCGAAAAAGTCGGAAAGACGACCGAAAAGCAGACTGCCTACAAACATAGCCAAATTTTGCACCACAAATGATGTGGAGAATGTGGCGACGACATTGGCGTCAGAGCTGTTTTTCTTATAAAACGGCGCCTGCACAACTGTGAACACTATCTGAGCAATGCCGTACAGAAGAGACGATACCTGCATGACGGGCAGATATGTTATGTTTACGAAGCACAGACCGGACACAATGGTCAGACCGAAGGACAGAAACAGCGTCTTTTTTGTGCCGAGCCACTGCACCAGAAAGATGGCGAACAGAGCTCCGATGGAGGAGCCGATGGTGCGCAGCGACAGCAGACTGCCGATGATATCCTCGGTGAGACCTATGTTCTTGTAGTATATGCCGAGCATTATGTTGACAGACGCCATGACAAGTCCGCTGACAAATACGCAGAACATGAACTTTCGCACATTAGAGGTAAAAGACTTCAGATTGAAAATAAACTCGCTTACAATACCCAAGACCGTATCCTCCCGAAAAGCTTTTATTTGACAGCATTATAACATATAATGATATATATTTCAAGCTCGGGGGAAAATACATTACAGCCTGCCGGCGATGACCTCTATCTCGATAAGACCGTCCTTGGGGGTCTTTGAAATCTCCACACAGGTGCGCACGGGGTATTTTCCGTCGGGGAAAAAGCTCTCATAGACCTTGTTTATCTTAGGAAAATCCTCCATGTTTTTTATAAACATATTGGTTTCGAGGATATTTTTGGCGTCCATGTTGTTGAGGGCCAGCACATTCAGTATGTTTTCCATGGCTTTGGAGGTCTGATTTTCAACGCCTTCCACCAGCTCGTCGGTGGAGGGCTCCACACCCAGAGTGCCTGCCATGAAGAAAAGGTCGCCCCATGCGATACCCTGGGAATATGGACCTGTGGGTGTGGGGGCGTCGGGTGTTTTGAATATGATTTTTTCATAAAAACCTCCTGTGAATACAAATAAACCCGGCACTGTGTGCCGGGTTGTTTGCGCAAAGACTTATTTGTACATCTTCTTCTTAGCTCTTGCAGCCTCAGATTTCTTGCGGCGTTTTACGCTTGGGCTTTCGTAATGTTCACGCTTACGGAGCTCGGAAAGAACGCCTGATTTTGCGCAGGAACGCTTGAAGCGGCGAAGCGCGCTATCAAGAGACTCATTCTCTTTTACACGGATTTCTGACATAATATTCACCCCTCTCCGAACTTTTTAGATACATATTATGTATCTCATATGAAAATTATTATACACCTTTTGCTGTAAAATGTCAATAGGGTCGGAAAAATATATTACAAAAAATCACGGGATCTCAAAAAATAAAATATTTTGAGTGTGTAAACATTAAAAAAGTAAATTTGTACAATCAGTAGCGAAAATGCCTTTTGAAATTTGTGTTTGAATCACAAAACTTAAAGATTTTTAAATAGATAGTAAACATTTGTGTGGCCGTATTGCTAAAAAAGTAACTATGCGGTATAATAAGTATACTAAATTTTGGATATTTACAGACTTTCAGGATAAAAGAATGAAGAAAAAATTTATTATAATTGCGGCGGCGCTGCTTTTTCTCGTTCCTCTTTCGGTGCTTTTTCAGTTCATGTGGAACATGAGTCTTTCATCAAAGGCAAAGACGGCGCAGGGAAATACGGTGTCCCTTGACAAAAGCATAGCCGAGATTTTGGCTCAGACAGACAGAGAGATGTCTAAACAGGGATACATCATAAATCCCAAGAGGATAGATTCATATAACAGCGACGGCACAACAGAGCTGCTGCCCGTCGGGGGTATGGATATGCGCAGCATTAAGGTGATTTCCACCTATACTCTGCCGAGAGAGATAATGAGCCATGAGAAGAGCGCCTACGGCTCTTTTTTGGAAAAATGTCAGGGGCTTTTCGGCAGGCTTCCGGAAATTTTTTATTCTCTCGATCTGACCAAATATGAGGGCAACACCGAATACCGTGAAGTGGAGACGGTGATAGAATACATATTTATATTGATAGGCGACGATAGTGAAGGCGGAAATTATAAGGCTTATTCTTCGGCCTGCAAGAGGACCGAAAAGATCACGGGCATAAAAAATATTGTCTCTGACAGCGGTCAGGTGACCGAGGACACATGGACAGATGTAAAGACCGAAGAGAGCCCACACTACGGCGGAGACCTGAGCTGGCTCAAGGAGATGGCCTATAACAACTATTTTTCAAAGTACAGCCTTTCCGAGGCCTTTGAGTGTACGGCGGATGCAGAGTGATAAAAGAGAGCGAAAGCTCTCTTTTTTTATTTCTCCCTATTGACAGAAAATCAAAGTAGTGATATCATTTAGATATCAAATAGAAATGAGGTGTTACTGTGAAGGAGAAAATTCTTCAAAACAAGAAAAACGGAATGGCAGTGATGCTCTTGCTCATCGCTCTTTACATACTGTCGGTGGCAGGCTTCATTTTGGGCGTATATATGTCGTCATACGGCAATGCTCTCGCTCCCGTCGTCATAACGGTCAGCATTCTGTGGTTTTCACTTGGCTGGATATTCTTTTGCGGACTCAAGGTTTTAAAGCCTCAGGAGGCTTTGGTGCTCACCCTTTTCGGCAAATATGTGGGCACAATTAAAAACGAAGGCTTTTACTATGTAAACCCCTTCTGCACAGCGGTAAACCCCGCCGCCAGAACAAAGCTCAAGCAGAGCGGCGATGTGGACGGGGCAAAGAGCTTAGGCGGTTTTGTCATGAACGGACAGGGCGCCGCCGTCGAGTTTGCCGACAAAAAGATATCCCTCAAGATAATGACACTTAACAACAACAGACAGAAGATAAACGACTGTCTGGGAAATCCCGTAGAAATAGGCATCGCCGTCATGTGGCGAGTAGTCGACACGGCGAAAGCGGTCTTTGATGTTGACAACTATAAGGAGTATCTGTCCCTCCAGTGTGACAGCGCAGTGAGAAACATCGTCCGAATCTATCCCTATGATGTGGCTCCCAATGTGGACACTACGGGAGACGGCATGGCCGACGAGGGCAGCCTCAGAGGTTCCAGCGAGGTTGTCGCCCAGAGGATAAAAGACGAGATCCAGAGCAAGGTCACTCAGGCAGGCATCGAGATAATCGAGGCGAGAATAACCTACCTTGCCTACGCCAGCGAAATAGCCGCCGTAATGCTCCAGAGACAGCAGGCCAGCGCAATAGTCGACGCCAGAAAGATGATTGTCGACGGCGCCGTCGGCATGGTTGAAATGGCCCTTGAGAGACTGAACGAAAACAATGTGGTAAATCTTGACGAGGAGAGAAAGGCCGCCATGGTTTCAAACCTTTTGGTGGTGCTGTGCGGCAACCGAGACGCCCAGCCTGTGGTCAACTCGGGAAGCATCTATTAAGAGATGGCAAAAGACAGCAAAAAGCAGATACCGCTCAGACTTTCAAGCAAGCTCTATGAGGAGATAGCCATATGGGCCGAGGACGAGTTCCGTTCGGTCAACGGACAGATAGAATATCTTCTGACCGAGTGCGTCAAAAGCCGCAGAAAGAGCGGCGGAGCCCCCAAAACCTTTGAAGAAAATGAAAAAGATGAGGAAAGCGGCCTTTAAAGGCCGCTTTTTCATGATTATTTGCCAATATGCGCAAAATTGTGCATCTCAAATTCGTTGCAGGAAATTTAAGGATTACAAAGGGCAACAGCAAATATTTAACCGCAGAAGAAACTGTCGCCGCCCCATAAATGATACCATTAAAACAGGGCATAAAAAAATCACCCCGCCGGGGTGATTTTTTATTTTATATTACTGCTTCTTTTCTTCCTTCTGCTTTGCAAGCTCGGCATAGGCGTCTTTTCTCGAGAGATTGATGCGTCCCTTGTCGTCGATCTCGATGACCTTGACCCAGGTCATATCGCCGATGTTTACGCTGTCCTCAACCTTCTCAACGCGGTGATTCTCCAGCTTGGAGATGTGGACAAGACCGTCCTTGCCGGGAGCTATCTCGACAAATGCGCCGAAGTTCATTATGCGGACAACCTTGCCGTAGAACATCTGACCGGGGATGGGATCGAGGGCAATAGCCTCGATAGATGCCTTGGCGCGCTGTATGTCGTCCATATTTACGGCGGCGATGGTGATGGAGCCGTCGTCCTGAATGTCGATTGTTGTATTTGTGTCGGCAGTGATCTTCTGGATTACTGCGCCGCCCTTGCCTATGACATCTCTGATCTTGTCGGGATCGATCTTGAGCTGTACAGTCTTGGGAGCGTAAGCAGAGAGCTGCTCTCTCGGAGCGGGGATAGCCTTGAGCATTACCTCGTCGAGAATCTCAAAGCGGGCGTTGCGGGTCTTTTCAAAGGCCTCGCGGATTATCTCAAGGGTCAGACCGTCGCACTTGATGTCGACCTGAATGGCCGTGATACCGGCCTTTGTGCCTGCAACCTTGAAGTCCATGTCACCGAAGAAGTCTTCGATGCCCTGAATATCTGTAAATGTGATGTGGCGGTCGCCCTCAACTACGAGACCGCAGGAAATACCTGCGACGGGAGCCTTGATGGGCACGCCTGCATCCATAAGAGCCAGAGTAGAGCCGCAGACCGAACCCTGCGATGTGCTGCCGTTGGAGGACAGAACCTCGGATACAAGGCGGAGAGCGTAGGGGAACTCCTCCTCAGATGGGATGACCGGCACGAGGGCGCGCTCTGCGAGAGCACCGTGACCTATCTCACGGCGTCCGGGAGAACGGGAGGGCTTTGCCTCACCCACAGAGTAGCCGGGGAAGTTGTAGTGGTGCATATATCTCTTGCTCTTCTCGGGGAAGATTGTGTCGAGCTCCTGAGCGTCGCGGAGTGTGCCGAGAGTTACCGTTGTGAGAACCTGTGTCTGACCTCTTGTGAAGAGACCCGAGCCGTGGACGCGGGGCAGTACGCCGACTTCGGCGGCAAGAGGACGGATATCTGTGAGGCTTCTGCCGTCTACGCGGCGTCCCTCATCGAGAAGGTAGCGGCGGACGACGAATTTCTCCAGCTTGTAGAGGCACTCTGCGAAAATCTCTTCGCTCTCGGGATATTTCTCACCGAACTGCTCGAGAACCTTTGCGCCGATTTCGGCCATCTTTGTGTCTCTTACAGTCTTGTCATCGGTGATGACGGCCTCACGAACCATCTCGTGGGCGAATTCCTTGATGTCGTTGTAGATCTCCTCGGGCACAGCCTTGGATTCAAACTCAAACTTGGGCTTGCCTATCTCGGCCTTGATGCCGTTGATGAAGTCGACAAGCTTTATATTTTCGGCCTGGCCGATTTCGACAGCCTTGAGCATCATGTCGTCGGGGAACTCCTTGGCGTCGGCCTCGATCATGACGACCTTCTTGTGCGTGGCGGCGACGGTGACGTTCATGCG
>ERZ779866.526-NODE-526-length-42610-cov-5.270168_pt1 | contig 42610 bp, 32 predicted proteins | sample MGYA00511248_ERZ779866 | MGnify/ENA primary metagenome ERZ779866 (study PRJEB29588, sample SAMEA2155758) | human gut metagenome | biome: human gut; feature: human-associated habitat; material: faeces | place: Denmark | collected 2008/2010 ... | reverse complement strand
AAAAGTGAACTATCCAAAAGTATAGTCAAAGGGCTTTTTTAATTTTATTTTGCAGGCTTTTCCAATATTATACAAGCAAAAGCCCCTACTGCTAAAAGCAATAGGGGCTTCGCCTCATTTATTATTGATTATAACTTGATAGAATTATTTTTTTGATATTGAAATCTGAATCAATGTTGCATCAATAATTGATATTGTTCCATCATTGTTCATATCTGCAAGAAGTTTAACAAACTCTGGGCCTTCTGCAAGTGAACCTACTATATATCTCTGAATAGCTGTTACATCTGCAACTTCCAATGAGCCGCTGTTATTTACATCACCAAGAACAGCTCCGCAGCCTGTGCATACGCCATCTTCAAAATGATGTCCTGTTGCAGGAATAACTTTCCACTCATCGAGATTTGTAATCTCTACAGTGCATTCTGCATCTTCAAAATATTTATCGCATGAGCAAATATAATAATCCTTAACTCCAAGCTCTGTGCAGGTTGCAGGCTTACCGCTTACAAGTGTTCCTGAATGTACATGTGCATCTTTCCACATACGCTCTACAACAGCATAGTCAATACGGCTGTATCCGCCTGTAACAGTAACTTTAAGTGTATGTTCCTCGTTTGCCTTAGCATTCTCAACTGGAACATACCACATGCGTGCGGAAATTTTACCATTTGTTCCAAGCTTTGAAGTATCAATTGTCTGAGGTTCAACAACTTCACCGTCAAGTTCAAATGTCAATTTTCCATACTGACCGCTGGTTGATGTATCTCCCATTGGAGTAATTCCGCCGTAGAGCTGAACGCCGGTTCCCTTGAAATGAATTGTGTAGCTTGCGCCGTCTGCCTTTGTTCTTGCAAATCCCAGGTTCTGATACATTGCATTCTGTATATGCTCAACCCAGTTGCTGTTCTCATCAGCGTCAGCATTAAATCCAGAATTATCTGTTCCTATCTGCTTGCTTATTGTCAAAGCAGGAGTGTATTCAAATCTGTTTTCTTCATTTTCGTCTGTTACATTCTGATTGATATAAATCTGAACAGCCTTAGTTCCTGCATTGTATTCATTGAGTATATCTTCCGGAACCTCTCCTTTATATGTTACAGTTGCTCCGTCAATACCTGCCTGATTATTGTTAAGCTTTTCAATTTCAAGAGTATATACTCCCTGCTCCAAGCCGTCAAATATAAGGCTTGCACCTGAGCCGGTTTTCCATGTAATAACTTCGCCGTTTTCATCTACAACTCTTGCTCTGATGTTGCTTGCCTGATCACTTCTGAGCTTGAGCTCTACTTTTGTTCCATAGAATTTGAATGTTGCCTTTGCGCCTGTCCAGTTGGAGAAGTGACCGTCATTTTCCAAAGGATAATATGTAACGGCTGACTTATTGGACTCTGTTTCACGGTAAGACCACAAAGAATCATAATCGAAACGGAACAAACCGTCACCCATTGTGTTGTCGTTTACTGTAACTACATTCACCTTATTAGGGTCAACGATTTCCAAATTGCTGTCAACGCCATAAATTGCCGGTAAACCATTTGATGTAACCTCAAACTTTAAGGCTGTTGTCTTAACGAGTTCTTCTGAGTTAAATGTCCATGCACTATCTGCATGTGCCATATCTCCCAGAGATACCCACTGATTGTCACTATTTTTATAGTATACAGCGATTGATGTGATATTATTTCCCTTTTCAGTTATTGTAACCTCATCAAAACGGCTTTCATCGAAGCTGTTTTCAAGGCTGTATGTTTCAGCCTCTGCTGATGGCTGCCAATATGTTTCATTGTGATTATCAAATGCAAATGAAGCGTACATGCCTTCAGCTGCTGCCGGTGTTGATGTAGCTTTAGCGTCAAGCTTCCAAAAATAGAGATTTGCTTCGCCGCCGCCCAATACTATTGTAAACTGTCCGTTTTCATCAACAGCTACCTTTTTAAGTTCTCCGTTATTGTCCTTATCAACCTCATACAAGTCATAACCCATAAAGGACGGGTCAACTGTAATTGTGATTTCCTGACGGGTATTATCGGAAGAACCTGCCTCACGTGCTGTAATATTAAACTGATTGTAGCGTTCAGCCTGTCCTGCTACCAATCCATTCATTACCATAAATGCTTTTGGAGCTGTTGCACCTGCAAAGTACTCTGCTATCTCGCTTTCATAAAGACCCGGCAGTGTGTCAAAATATCCCAAAAGAACATCTCCGGTCAAACCGTCATGTGTATCGGAAAGGCTTACCATTGACACATCCTTAAGACCATATTCCTTGTTTTTAAGCTGGCTTTCCTCTGCGTCAAAATTGCTGCGGTTAAAGCCGTCTGTTGATGCAGAATCATCTGCTCCCAGTTCTCCAACTTTTACCATAATCCAGTCACTGTTCAAACGTGTGAGCTGGTCATCTATGGCATGTACTCTGTCAATAATTTCTCCCCATTCCAAAAGTCCACGGGTAGGTGTTCCGTCTTCATCCCAGAAATATGAACGGTCAAACTGATATTCAACACGGAAGAAATTGAGCCATTTCATACCTGAAATCAAAGATGTATTTACAACCAAATTCTTATTTGACTGTGAATGGTTAAATGCAAATGCATCAAGATACTGACCAAACATTATAGGCTTGCTTCCTGTGCCGTCATTTCCGCCTGATGCAAGCTTGCGATAAAGATTCCATGTTGGAAGGTTCAGCAATTTGCGGGCTGCAGCTTTCTGAACATTCTCAGCAGAAAGGTTTATACTTGAAGGATTAGCCCAAGAACTGTCACCGTAATAGTCGTCCCATGTGAGCATGTCAGGTTCTGCTATTTCCATATATTCTCGGAGATTTGACTCATTCCACTGATTCGGGAACTGGTTTGTATGGAGAATAACTCCCGGATAATTTTCACGTGTCCAATCAAACCATTTTCCGAAAGCTTCAGCTTCACTTCTGCTGTAGTATCCCTCGTCACCGAAACAGAAGCTGATTGCATTATAAATATAATCCTTCATGGATTCCGGAATAAAGTCAGTAGGCTCACCGGCACTTGACATATTGTTGCCGCCAAAAGGAGCCTTTGCAATACCCCAAAGTGAATCAGGATTATAAAGCATATAATCTGAATTTCCAAAATCAGGGTCATAGAAAAGCGGACCGTCATAACCAAACTGCTCTGACTCTTCTACTGTAGGTGTTCCACGTCCGTATCCCTCACTTGGAGTCCAGCCAAGCATAGGTAAACCACGTTCTATAACTGTTGCCTGACCGCTTGCTATATACTGATGCTGTTCCTCATGCTCATAAGGGACATCTCCGCCCTCTGGTGCCGGCTGCTTTTCCGGAACATCAGCTGAATCTGTATATATCATAAACTGATACATACGGAGATTTTTGTTGGAATACTGCCAGTTTGTAACTTCAAATTTTATGTATCGGGTATCATAAGATACACCGAGTTCATATCTTACAACATTCTGATGATACTGTACACCTGTGCACATATTTCCCTTTGTTACAGGAGTTTCCCATTTCTGACCATCTGCACTGACAGATATTTTGACTTTATTCTGTCCCAAGCCAAGATTTGAAGGACCGAAAGCTGCACGTATACGGCTTATACTGTACACATCACCAAGATCAACTGTAAAAAGAGTTGTTGGAGCTTTAGTTCCCTGTCCGTCAGGCAGCTTAGAAGCCTCTACTTCCCAGTAAGACTCACTTGTATCTACATATGAACCATCAGCTTTACTGCTTTCTGGCAAAATTACAAGATAATCCTTTTTCAGAATTTCCATAAGCTTTGCCTGGTCGCCTACAGCTGTTTCAACTGAAAGATCATTCATTATCTTTTCATTGTTTACAATAGCTGTACGTCCACGATAGTCAGAATTAACCTTTATTACATTAACTGTGTAGGTCTTAGATTTGTCTCCCTGTGACACATTAACAACTATGTTATGTTCGCCAAGATCAGATACATCCATCTGTACATAGCCACTGCTGTTCAAGGATTCGCCATTAACAGTTACCTTAGCATCTTCAGATGATGCAAATGGATAAACCTGTATGGAGTTTACCGAATTATACGCTGTTCCTGTGTAACTTGTTACCTCTGGAGCAAATCCCGTGTCGTTTGGCTTAACACCGTCAGGATAAGCTTCTGTGGGAGTGAGCTCGTAAACCTTATCAATTATAAGGTTTTTAAGATACGGTTCTTCTCCGTTCGGTGTTTCAACTGCGGAAACCGCAACAGACGTTGCCGCCGTAACCAACAGCATCCACGCACACAACAGACTTATAATGCGTTTGCTAAATCCTTTAAAACACACTTTCTCCGTTGCTTTGCTTTGTGTTTTCTTCATTTTGTTTCCTCCTTTTATTTGTTTTTTCACGCATACAAGCATATTAGTCAGATTTCCTTTTTTATTAAAAATTTTTTGTAATTTTAAAAAACAAAAATATAATCAAAAAAATTCCAAATAATTGTACTTGTACCTTAAAAATATTATAACATTCCAATTTTTACAATTCAACATAAAAAACATTATATATGCAATACGCCAATCCAAAATATAAGTAATTTTTTTGTGTAATATGCAATACAATAATTTAATTATGTAAATTAAAAAAGCAGATACATGAACAATATCCATGTATCTGCTTTTATGTAGCTTATAAAAGTATCTTAATTTTCACTTTTTAATTTTTTAGGTTTATCTGTGTTTTTTCTTCTTTTGGACAATTCCGCAACCGCTGTGTAAAGTACATCTGTAGAAGAATTCAAAGCTGTTTCACAGGAGTCCTGAATTACTCCAACTACAAAGCCTGCTCCAACAACCTGCATTGCAATATCGTTTGGTATTCCGAAAAGACTGCATGCAAGGGGAACCAGCAGCAGTGAACCTCCGGCAACTCCGGAAGCTCCGCAGGCGCTTACAGCTGAAAGAATACTGAGTATAATCGCAGAGCCTATATCAACATTTATTCCCAAGGTATTTGCAGCAGCAAGTGTCAAAACTGAAATTGTAACAGCTGCACCGCCCATATTTATTGTGGCGCCAAGTGGGATTGATACAGCGTATGTATCCTCGTCAAGTTCAAGCTCCTCGCACAGCTTCATATTTACAGGAATGTTTGCAGCAGAGCTTCTTGTAAAGAACGCTGTAATTCCGCTGTCTTTAAGACATTTGAAAACCAACGGATAAGGATTTTTTCTTATTCCGATAAACACAATTATAGGGTTTACCACCAAAGCGATAAAAGCCATAACACCAACCAACAAAGCTATAAGCTTTCCGTAATCTACAAGAGAACCTATTCCCTGAGTTGAAATGGTGTTAAAAACAAGTCCCATAACACCGAAAGGAGCCAAACTGATTATCCATTTTACTATCTGTGAAAGGGCGTCGGCTATGTTCTCGATGGCATTCTTTGTACCCTGAGAAGCTTTCTTCAAAGCAATTCCCAAAAGCACTGCCCACGTCAGTATTCCAATGTAGTTTGCATTTACCAAGGCGTCAACGGGGTTTGATACTATGTTCATAAGCAAAGTCTTCAAAACCTCGTTAATTCCCCCCGGCGGAGCGACACTTGAGGCTGTTTCCCCAAGTTTTAGCTGTATCGGGAAAATAAAGCTTGCTATAACTGCGATGCTTCCCGCTATGAGGGTTCCAAGAATATAAAGGAAAATAATTCTCTTCATATTTGTCTTTTTGCCCTGCTTGTTTCTGGAAAGCGCACTCATAACCAAGAAAAGCACCAGAAGCGGCGCTACAGCTTTCAGTGCACCTACAAATAAATCTCCGAGAGTGGATAAAAAAGTAAGCTGAGGGAAAAACAGTCCTAAAAGTATACCGATAATCAAACCGACTATTATCCTCTTTACAAGACTTACTCTGTTCCACAAACCAATAATTTTTCTCATAAAGTTCCTCATTTCTATCAGTCGTAATTATTATTATACCATATTACAGACATATTTGAAACAGGTTTTTCGAGAAAATTTATACCATTTACTGTTTTTCTACAAATTATTTTATATTTTCCCTTTTAAGTCTTTCCAATATCTCCTTATCCGCCGGACAAAAATCATATTTTGACGCTTCCCATGGATAAACCCATTTTATATCATTGTGTTCCAGCTTTTTAGGTTCTCCGGAAACTATCACCGCTTTAAACAGTGTAAGTTCAATCTTTATATCCGGGTAATCGTGTACTAAGGAAGCATAAATTTCCTTAGGAATAATTTCAACTGAAAGCTCCTCTAAACACTCTCTAATTAAGGCTTGTTCCTTGCTTTCACCTTTTTCTACTTTTCCTCCGGGAAACTCCCATAAAAGTCCTCTGTCTTTATTTTCAGGTCTTTGGCAAATCATGATTTTCTCAGTGCTCGGATCATATATCAATGCCGCCACAGCCTGTATTGTTTTTCTTTCTGTCATTTCATCTCTTCCTTTATGGTTTTATCGCCACTTTCATAACTCCGTCTTTTTTATTCTCAAACAGCTCGTAGGCTTTTTCAATATCTTTTAAGCTGTAAGTGTGTGTAATAAGGGGTGTTGTGTCTATTTTACCCTGTTCTATTAAACTGAGTATTTCTTCGCAGTCGCATCCGTCCACTCCGCCTGTTTTAAATGTAAGATTTTTACCGTACATATCAGGAAGCGGCAACACTTGAGGTTCATCATACAAAGCCACAATAATAACATTAGCGTTAGGTCTTGCACATTTCCATGCCATTTTAAATGTATCCTTTATTCCTGCAACCTCGAAAACCACATCAGCTCCTCCATGACTGCTGTTTTCAATAACTGTATCTTTAAGCTTGTCAGGAGTTACTGTTATAACCTGTGGATAGTTCTTTTTCATAAATTCTATTCTGCCGCTGTCATTTTCGCAAACAATGATTTTACCGGGATTTTTTAACATTGCGCACAGCATAGTGCAAATTCCTGTAGGGCCTGCTCCGATAATCAGAACTGTGTCCTGAGGCTTAATATCCGCAATCCTTACCGCCCAAAATCCTGTAGCTAAAATATCTCCTGTAAAAAGTGCTTGCTCATCTGTTACATTATCGGGAATTTTTGTAAGGTCGGTATCGGCAAAAGGAACTCTCACATATTCTGCCTGTCCTCCGTCGATTCTACAGCCCAATGCCCATCCGCCTTTTTTATCGGTGCAATTGTTTACAAAACCGTTTTTACAGAAAAAACAATCTCCGCAGAATGTTTCAACATTCACAGCCACTCGGTCGCCTATTTTTAAGTTCTTAACCTGCGAGCCTAATTCCTCCACTATTCCAACCATTTCATGTCCCACGGTTATTCCCTTAACCGCTTTCGGAACAGAACCGTGTTTTATATGTATATCGCTGGAACAGATACTGCCCAATGTGACCTTTACTATTGCGTCTCGGTCATTTAAAATTTCCGGAACCGGTTTTTCCTTTAATACAAATTTTCCGCTGTCTTCATATGTATAGGCAAGCATTGAAATCCTCTTTTCCATATAAAAATTTTTTAACAAAACACCTTTGCGTTCCACCGTATTTTCTCTGATAACTCTGTAACCCTGCTTTTCAAAAAACGGCTTTGCAGTTATTGAAGCGTACACACTGATTTTTTCAGATTTTACAAATCCCTCTAAGGTTTTGCAAATCTTTTCTCCTATTCCTTTGTTCTGATAATCCTTATGGACATAAAGCCTATCAAGATAACCGGTTTCATCGATATTTCCAAAACCTACAATCATGTTTTCACACACAGCAACTATAGATAAGCTATCCAAAAATACCTTATTCCATTTTTTTAAGTCCATATCCTTAGAAGCCCATACATCCAGCTGTTCTTCTATGTAATCCCTTGCATTTACACTGTGAACCGTTTCATAAAAAAGCTTTGCAGTTTCCTCACAGTCTGTTGTCTTGTACTTTCTAATCTCTATATTCATAACTTTCGCCTATGTTATTTAAGCATAAAATCCGCCCATTTGCCTTTATATGAAGGCTCCTGCTGACTCCAGTATATAAGTCTTTCCACATAGTGCATTATTCTGTTTTCCACAGCTTCTTTTGCGGTTTCTATTCCGTACTTTCTCACTATTGCGGTAAGCTCATACATAGGAAAACCCATAGCATGACCGGCTGTATGGACGACTGCGCATCCCTGTCCTACCGCATGACAAAGTGCTATATCTTCTAAAGAGTCTATTTCTTTAGCAAAACCATGGCAGTCAAGGATTTTTCTCTGAGCCTCTCTCATGCGTATTTCTCCAAAAGCCCAAAGTTTTGAGGCATTTAGTGCTTCTCTCGGCCTTGTTTCATCCGGATACTTTTCTTCCAAAACTCTTACGGCTTCTTCGGAAAGCTCAAGCGCCCACAAAGCCATTGCTCTGTGGTTTTGCTGTTCTATTAAAAATTTTAGTTCACTAAAACATTCGCTGTCCTTTGAAAACAAAATCTGATTTTTCCTTTTAAGCTTATTTTTTACTTCTTCCGTCCACTCCATATAATTCACCTTTAAAATAATATCACATAAATATAAAAAGTACAACTTATCAGTTTAAATGAACACCTGCTTTGTTGATATACTGTCATAAAATTCCTTGTCGTGCTCTACAAAAATAATCGTGGGTTTAAAATTTAAAAGTAAATTTTCTATTTGTATTCTTGATATAACATCAATATAATTCAACGGTTCATCCCATACAAGAAAATGGGCTTTTTCACACAAGCTCTTGGCTATTAAAACTTTTTTCTTTTGACCTTGGCTAAAGCTCTCCAGATTTTTATTAAACTGTTCCCTTGAAAAATCAAGTTTTCTCAAAATCGCCATAAACAAACTTTCATCTATATTATTTTCAAAAGCAAAGTTTTTCAAATTTCCTCGTAAAAATGAAGTGTCCTGCGATACATACGATATTTTCAGTTGACTTCCCTTTATAAATGTGCCTTTATAAGAAATATTTCCAAAAGCTATCAGCTTTAAAAGAGTTGATTTACCGCTTCCGTTTTTTCCTAAAACAGCTACCCTGTCGCCTTTTTCCACGTTGAAAGTAATATTCCCGCACACTTTTGTATCTCCGTAATAAAGGCTTACATCTTTTAATGTCAATAGATTTTTGCTGTGGTATTCAAGCTGTTCTATTTTCAAATCCTCACTTTTTTCTATATTTTTCAAAAGCTTGGATTTTTCTTCAATAGCGTTTTCCATGTTCCTTTTTACAGCTTTTGAGCGCTTAGCCATTTTAGCGGCTTTATGACCAATAAATCCTCGATCAGGCCGCAGTCCGGAATTTTTGGTGCCGTATTTTGTATTTTCAACTTTATTTGACCAGGCTGATTTTTCTGCGGCACTTTCCGAAAAGCTTTTTATCTGTTTTTTCAGCCTATCATTTTCCGCAAGCTCCTTTAAATCACGTTTCTCCTTGTATTCATACCAGGAAGAAAAATTTCCCTTAAATATTTCGATATCACTTCTGTTAATCGAAAGAATATGGTCAACGCATCCGTCAAGAAATTTTCTGTCATGGGATACAAGTATAAATCCTTTCTTTCCTTTTAAATATCTGCTGACAGATTCTCTGCCTTTTAAGTCCAAGTGATTTGTAGGCTCATCAATAAGAAGAAAACTGTTTTCCTTAATAAACAAAACCGCAAGCATAAGCTTTGTCTGCTCTCCTTTTGAAAGCGTAGAGAAAGGTCGGTACAATATTTCACTATCTGTTTCCAGCTTATTAAGCTCGTATTCAAGCTCCCAAAGCATGAAATCTGAATATAAGCTTTCAGCAATCTCTATTCCATTAAGAGCTGTGTTTTCCACCTCAAAAGGAAAATATTCAAAATTCACAGAAGAATTTATTGTACCGGTATATTCATAGCTGCCCATCAAAAGTTTTAAGAATGTGGTTTTTCCCCTTCCATTTCTTCCTGTAAATCCTATTTTCCAATCAGTATCTATCTGAAAACTAACATTTTCAAAAACATTATCAAAACTTCCGTCATAGGAAAAAGTGAGATTTTTTACATCAATCAGCGACATTCTTTGTCCTCCTTTAAAATAAAAATGGCTGCAAGGAAAAATAACCCTTGCAACCATAGAAAAACAAAGTATCCGAAGACTTTATTTAAAACAAAAAGTTGAAAAGGCATAATTTTCCTGCATAAAAGATATGACAAAACAGCGGCTAAACCGCTTAAATCTGACATACCAAAAATCAGCAAGAAAAATTACGCATCTTTTCAACTCCAATCATCAATTTATGTATTTATTATACTACATACAAATTTAAAAATCAACTACGGCAACTATTCTATTTCAAAAGTAACCGTTGGATTTCCCGTGCCCACCGCTTCTTTTAAGCCTGTGGTGTCTGTTATATAACCGATTCTTGTATATGTATAAGAGGTATTGTGTGTTTCATAAAACAGAACCAAATAGTCCGACTGATACAGCATAATATCGCCTGAGTTGATACTTTCCACGTTTTCCGGATTTGACGAAAAGCTTTCTGAAAATCTATAATACTTTTCGTTTCCGTTAAGCTCACTCATAGTGACTGTAAGAGGGAATTTACTCATCAACTGCTGTGCACAGGGAGAGTCATTGTATATTTTAGCGTCAAAAATACTTCCGTTAACTGTAACTTTAATATCAGTCATTGTTTCTTCATCTCCCTGTGTTTCATTCGTTTCACTTGATTGTATTTCGTTCTGTGATGTTTCGGACATTTCATTTTCTGTTGCTTCTGTCATTTCTTCAGACTGAATTTCAGTCGTATGTTCTTCTGTCAAAACAATATCCGTTGTTAAAGATTCTTCCGTAAGATTATTATCGGAAACTGAGCAAGCTGACAAAATAACAGTTAACAGGCTTAACAGCAAAATAAAAATCTTTTTCATATCAAACGCTCTTACCCATTTCATAGGCTTTTTTAAGAATTTCTTCATCTTTTTTGGCTTCTCCGGTTTCTGTAAGTCCTGTTCCTCTGATTACCCCGGCAAGGGTTGCTTTTTCAAAGCAGTCAACCCAGCCCTGCACTCCTTTTACAGCTCCGTCCATTGCGCTTTCTTCATCCTCTGCAGAAGCCGCCAAAAGGTAAACATCACGGAATTTATAATCGCTTGGAAAAAGACAGTTCATTCTGTCAATAAGAGTTTTCATCTGTCCTGACATTTCATAATAATAAACCGGTGTTGCATAAACAACCACGTCTGCATTTTTTACCTTTTCCGCTATCTCATTGGCGTCATCTTTTATTACACACTCCTGTGTTAATTGGCAGGAAAGACAGCCAATACAAAAATCAATTTTCTTTCCTATTAAAGAAATAAATTCAACCTCATTGCCTGCATCCTTTGCACCTCTTTCAAACTCTCTGGCTATATAATCGGAATTGCTGTTTCTTCTCAAGCTTGTAGAAATAATAAGTACCTTTTTCATTTGTATCAACCTTTCTTAATAAATTATTCGTCACACTTTTTTATAAACTTAGCAGGAACTCCGCCTACCACAGTATTTTTTTCAACATCCTTTGTCACCACTGCTCCGGCGGCTACGATTGCACCATCGCCTATTGTAACACCTGACAAAATAGTGGAATTTGAACCTATCCAAACATTTTTTCCTATATGAATAGGCTTTGGTATCATATCATGCCTGGTCTCCGGATTCATATCGTGATTTAATGTGGCAAGCACCACATTGTGACCTATCAATGCTCCGTCGTCTATAAAAATGCCGCCCTGGTCTTGGAATTTACATCCCATATTTATAAACACATTTTTTCCTATTGTAATATTCTTTCCGCAGTCAGTATAAAAAGGCGGAAACATTGCAAAAGTTTCATCAACCGGTTTTCCTATAATCTCAGAAAAGATTTCTCTTATCTCCTGCGGATCATGGTAGCCGCTGTTAAGCTTTGCTGTAAGCTTTAAAGCCTCCTGAGATACACCGTGCATAAACTGATGTACAGGAGAACCGGCTTTAATATATTCTCCTGAATTTAATCTTGACAAATATTCCTTTAAATCCATATATCCCACCAAGCTTCCATAAATTATTTCTATAATATAATTATATTATGATTTTCAAAAATAGCAAATGCTTATAAATTATACTTTACCATAGTTGACAGTTATGATAATAAAAAGTTATAATTTCCTCATAGAGGTGATAATATGGAACTTAGAGTGCTTAAATATTTTCTCGCTGTTGCAAGAGAAGAAAATATAACCGCCGCCGCAGAAAAACTTCACATTACACAGCCCACACTTTCAAAACAGCTTATGGATTTAGAAGATGAGCTGGGCAAAAAGCTTTTTATTCGTGGTAAAAGAAAAATAACCCTCACCGAAGAAGGAGTATTTCTTAAAAAGCGTGCCGCTGAAATAGTAGAACTTGCCAATAAAACCGAGTCCGAAATAAAAATGCAGGACGACATTGTGGGCGGAGAAATCTACATAGGCGGAGGAGAAACCGAGTCTATGCATTTTATCGCCCAAACAATCAAAAACCTCACTATTAAATATCCTCAAATTAGATTTCACATGTTCAGCGGCAACGGAGAGGATGTCGAGGAACGCCTCGACAAGGGTTTAATAGATTTCGGAGTATTTGTCGGCCTTACAGATTTAAAAAAATACAACTATTTAAAGCTTAAATCTTTCGATACATGGGGTCTGCTTATGAGAAAGGACTGTCCCCTTGCCCAAAATAAAACTATCTCTCCCAAAGATATAGATAAAATTACTATACTTTGTTCAAGACAAGCTCTCATACAAAATGAACTTGCCGGCTGGCTGGGTTATTCTTTTGATAAACTCAATATAATCGGCACATATAATTTGATATACAACGCATCTGTAATGGTTGATGAAGGAATAGGCTGTGCTTTAGCCATAGACGGACTTATAAACACAACCGGTAACAGCCGACTTTGTTTCAGACCCTTAGAACCCGAAATAAAAGCTGACACAATTATTGCCTGGAAAAAAAACAAAGCTTTTTCAAAATCAGCAGAAAAATTTCTTGAGTATTTACAGGAGGGGCTTTCCGCAAAATAAAACAACGCCGAAATCACATTCTAACAAAGCTGTGATTTCGGCGTATTTAATTATTTTTTAGTCACTGCAATCCAGATTTCGCAGGTATATTGGGGATTTTTTACGTCCGCTGACGGATAGGCTTCTATTTCTATGCCGCAGGGCTGGTATTCACTTGCCGGAAAGAATTCTGTACAGATATATTTATATACCTTTTTAAATGCATCCGGCATTACTCCTACGCACTTGAATACCACAAAGGTGTTTTCCGGAATTGTTACCACTTCAAAGCCTTCCTCTTCTGCATCCTCATCACAATGCGCTCCTATTCCATAGGGGAAATCATATTTGCTGTTATCGTCAAAGCTTATTCCCAAAATGCAGTTTTTAAAAATGTTATTCTTGGAGATATGACCGCAGATTTTTTCTATTGTACCATCCTGAGTACACTCTTTCCAAAAATCCGCAATCTTCTCCGTTGTCATTTCCTCCTGCTTTTCAAAACGCTTATTCTTTAAAAGTACATTAAAAGCCTCTTTTTTCTCAATTCTGTAATTCATAATAGAACCTCCGCTCAATGTTAGTTTTACGGAAAGGCGTGAAAAGGATTTTAGCGTTGCACCGCTTTTTACCTGATTGGGCATAACTCCGTGAAACTTGGTAAATGCACGGGAAAAGCTCTCGGGTGTGCTGTAGCCGTATTTCAGCGCAACATCAATTATCTTTGATTTTTGATTTGCAAGTTCCTCCCCTGCCAAAGACAAACGGCGGTTTCTCACATATTCCCCTACTGTGTAGCCGCATATAACAGAAAAAACTCTCTGAAAATGAAAACTTGATGAGTATGCGCACTTCCCAACCTCTTCATAGTCGATTTTGTCGGTTATATGTTCTTCGATGTAGTCAATAGCTCGCTGAATACCTGTAATCCAATCCATCTTTTCACTTCCTCTCCTGTGAGCCTATTATATATGTATAAGAAAAAAGTATCTTGACTTTCAATGCTGAGGTATGAAGGTATTACAGTTTGCCGTGGGTCTTTTTATAATAGAAAATGTAGGAGTAAACCGAGGGTATTCCAATCCATAAAGCTACAATTATACCTGTAAGGATTTCAAAATCTTCTACAATAAACATTCCTGCGAGATAAAGCAAAACCAATGGAAGAGTTAAATATCCGATAATTCTGTGAGCCACTATCCAGGTTTCCTCGTCCATAACTGTCCATGGAAGCCTGAGTCCCGTATGTCTGCTGAAAGGCAGCTTAGGAGACATATTTCCGGTAAAAACTATTACAACTATAATGATGAAAGCCGCAAGATATTTTTGGTTTTCCACGGGAATTGATATTATTTCTGTATAGTCCAGCAATACGGCAGCTCCGCAGGCAATCAGCAGTCCTGTATTGAACAAGGTGACCTTCTTCAATGTTTTCATTTTGGGATTGCTTTCGGAAATGGACGGCGTCAGCTTACCCAGATTAAAATACAATATTAACATGCATGACACTGTGCATATAGCCAGAAGAACCATTGACAAAATTGTATTTCTAAATGCCAGTGATGCGAAAAGTCCTGCAAATTCGAGAGATATTATAAGCAATCTGATTTTATTTTGTTTCATTGACTTTTTCATCTCCTCCGAAACTTAAAAGATCTGATAACTTTATATACATTTCCTGCATTACAGACAGATTAAGAGAATAGATAATCTGATTTCCCTTTCGTTCTGAAGTGACAATCTCTGCGTGTTTTAGAACATCCAAATGTCTTGAAATTGATGGCTGAGATATATCAAAATGTTCAGCAATTTCTCCGGCATTCATGTTTTTCCATTTTAAAAGCTTTATTATCTCACGTCTGTATGGACTTGACAAAGCATGAAAAAAATCTTCGCTCATGCTATCACCTCTCTTCTATTTTCTATTATAGCTAAATAGCTAAATACTGTCAATGCTAAATTTACAAAAAATACACCCCGAGAAAGTTTTCACTCTCTCGGGGTATGATTATACAAAATAATTCTTATTTGCTAATTATATCTTAGTTTTCGATTGGCTCAAAATCTGCTGCGCCGTGTTTGCAAAGCGGGCAAATGAAATCCTCTGGAAGCTCGTCTCCCTCATATACATATCCGCAGATTTTGCATACAAAGCCTTTTTTGCCCTCTGTTTCTGGCTTTGGCTTAACGTTCTCAAGGTAATATGTATATGTCATTGTTTCCTTATCATTGATAACACGAGCCTCTGTTACACGGCAAATGAACATTCCGTGTGAGTCAAGGTCAATGTACTGTTCAACTTCCAAAGACATGAAAGCATTGATATAGTGAGGCAGGAAAACAAGGCCGTTATCTGAACGGTATGACTCCCAGTTTTCAAACTTATCTACGCTTCTGCCGCTGTGGAAGCCAAAGTTTTCAAATACCTTGAAAGGTGCTTCAACAGAAAGACAGTTGAGATTCATTTTACCTGTCTGCTTAATAACATGGTGTGAATAGTTAGCCTTATTTATTGTAACAGCTACACGGTTAGGAGAATCTGTAACCTGTGAAACAGCATTAACGATAAGTCCATTGTCCTTTCTGCCGTCATTTGATGTAACAACATAAAGACCGTAACCGATTTTGAAAAGTGCTGTCATGTCGTTCTTATTGGCTTTATCGTCTGATCTTGCGATATAGTCTTTGCAAAGCTCTTCTGCCATTGCTTCGAGCTGGTCAAGATTTTCCTTATTAACAGCAGACTTAATCTTAACTGTTGTATCAAGCCATGTGATGTCCTTGCTCTTCTCAAACTTGCCCTTCATAATCTTAGCGGCAAGAGGTGCCCATGAACCGTTTTCGATAAGACCGATTGTGCGCTTCTGGAAATTGCGCTCTGTAAGGTGGTCAATATACTCTCTCATGAATGGGAAGATTTCTGCGTTATATGTTGTTGTAGCCAAAACAAGCTTGCCGTATCTGAAAGCGTCAGCAACTGCAAGTGACATATCTGTTCTTGCCAAGTCGTGAACAACAACATTTGGACAGCCCTTTGTTCTGAGTTTTTCTGCAAGAATCTCAACAGCTTTCTTTGTATGACCATAAACAGATGTATAAGCGATTACTATACCGTCAGTTTCAACACTGTAAGATGACCATGTATCATAAAGTTTGAGGTAATGTCCAAGATTTTCTGTGAGAACCGGGCCGTGCAGTGGGCAGATTGTGGAAATCTCAAGACCTGAAGCCTTTTTAAGGAGAGCCTGTACCTGTGCGCCGTATTTGCCTACAATACCGATAAAGTAACGGCGTGACTCATCGTCCCAAGGCTCGTTAGTGTCCAAAGCACCGAATTTTCCGAAGCCGTCTGCTGAGAACAGTACTTTTTCTGTTACATCATATGTAACCATAACCTCTGGCCAGTGAACCATCGGAGCAAAAACAAAAGTGAGCACGTGTTTTCCAAGGGAAAGTGTGTCGCCCTCTTTTGCAATAATTCTCTCACCAGGGAGATTTTCAAAGAAGCAGTCCATCATTGCAAATGCTTTCTGAGTTGCAACAATAGTAGCCTCTGGATATGTTTCCATAAAGTTCATAATGTTAGCGGAATGGTCAGGCTCCATATGCTGAATAATAAGGTAATCAGGCTTGCGGCCTTCAAGTGCATCAGCAATGTTATCAAGCCATTCATGGGTAAAGCTCGCATCAACTGTATCCATTACTGCGATCTTATCGTCTTTAATAAGATAAGAATTGTACGACATACCGTTAGGCACTACATACTGACCCTCAAACAGGTCCACATCGTGGTCATTAACACCCACATACAAAATTTCATTAGTTATTTTCATAATCTTCTCTCCTGCCTTTTTATGATGTAATTCATAACGCCGTCAGTATTAAAACAGCACAGCGATTAAAAGAGTCCATTAAAATTGATCACACGAGAAACAGGATGTTTATTTCTCGCAATAATACAATTATAAATATACTATTTTAAAGCATAGTTGTCAACAGCCGTCCGCTAATTAAACTCAATTTAATCTTTTCTTTTTATTTTTTAATTTATTTTCTTTATTGCAGTAATTTCTGCCAGATTTGTATTATTGCTTTGTTATAAACACTTTTATGATTATTAAACATGAGCTTAAATTGTTTTATCGATATTGCTGTTATTTCCTTTTAATATAAATAAAATAAAAAAGAATAAATCTTGTAAATCTGAATAAAAAGTGACAAATTTCAAAAAAAAGTATGGAATAATGGCTGAAAATATGATATAATCTTTTTGATTAGACAGTAATTTCTGTTAATTATACTAAAAAACGATTGGAGGAGAACAGATGAAGAAAATACTGGCTTTATCGCTGTCGGTTTCTATGATAGTTTCTATGGCTGCAATTTCCGCATCCGCAGAAACCTATGACAGCAAACCACAAACAGCTGCCTCAGTAAGAATGAGTGCTGAACCTACAGAAAGAAGCACTAATTTTAATGAAGGCTGGCAATTTGCACTGGGTGAAAATACCGGAGCAGAAAAAATCGACTACGACGATTCCACATGGAGAACACTTGACCTTCCCCACGACTGGAGTATCGAATTTGATTTTGATTACAGCTCCCCTGCAACTTCTGAGTGCGGTTATCTTGATGGAGGTACCGGTTGGTACAGAAAAACTTTTGTTTTACCTGAGTCCATGGCAGGAAAACAAATTTCAATTGATTTCGGCGGAATTTATATGGACAGCACAGTCTATGTAAACGGCGCCTATGTTGGCAACTATCCTTACGGATATATGCCATTTAGCTATGACATTACAGACAAAGTAGTATGCGATGGAAAAACAGAAAACGTTATTGCTGTAAAAGTTGTGAACCAGCTTCAGTCAAGCCGTTGGTATTCCGGCAGCGGTATATACAGAGATGTACATTTGACAGTAACTGACAAGGTTCACATTGACAGATACGGCACATACATTACAACACCAAATATTGAAACTGAGTATCAGAACGGCACAGGTACAGCTCATGTTGTTACTGACATAGTAAACGACACTGCTGATGCTGCAACAGTATCCGTTCGTTCCACAGTTGTAGATATGGACGGCAACGCAGTAAACGAACCGGTTACAACAGAAGCTATGGAAATAGCTGCCGGAAAAACCTCTTCTTTCACTCAGGACCTCACCGTTTCATCACCTAAGCTTTGGTCAGTTGACTCTCCAAACCTTTATCAGGTTAAAACAGAAGTTCTTGTAGGAGAAGATGTTGTCGATACATATTTCAGCCGTTTTGGTTTCAGATGGATAAAATTCACAACTGACAATGGATTCTATCTCAACGGAGAGTGGATTAAACTCAACGGTGTCTGCATGCACCATGACCAGGGCGCTTTGGGCGCAGTTGCAAACTATACTGCAATTGAACGTCAAATGCAGATAATGAAGGATATGGGTGTAAATGCAATCCGTGTAACCCACAATCCGGCAGATGACAAGCTTTTGGAAATCTGCGATAAGATGGGACTTATGGTAATCGAAGAAGCTTTCGACACATGGACAGGAAAGAAAACTTACGATTACGGCCGTTTCTTTAATCAGAAAGCTACACACCCTGACGCAGGAGCAAATATGACTTGGGCAGAATTTGACCTCAAGCAGATGATAAAGAGAGGAAGAAACTTCCCTTCAATCATTATGTGGTCACTTGGTAACGAAATCGGAAACACCACTTCCCAGTCAGGCTTGGCAACAGCTCAGAATCTACAGAAATGGGCTAAAGAGATGGACGACACCAGATATACAACTATCGGTGAGGACAAACTCAGAAGCAACATGAGTGACACAAGCAACAATCTCCAGCAGGGTTCATACATCCAGCAGGTATTTGATACCATTGATACAATGGGTCTTAACTACAGTGAGCACAGATATGATGCTTTCCATGAAGCATATCCTAACTACCTAATTTACGGTTCTGAAGTTGCATCAGCTACAAGCAGCCGTGGAGAGTACGCTCATCCTGATGTAATTCAGAAAGGTGACTCCGGTTCTCACCCTGAATACCAGCAGTCCTCCTATGATAACGACTGTGTTCCTTGGGGCAGAACAGCTCACGAAAGCCTTGTTTATCATCAGGACAGAAAATTCGTTGCCGGTGAATTCGTATGGACAGGTTTTGACTACATAGGCGAGCCTACTCCTTGGAACCAGAGTACAACAACACCTCCTAAGAGCTCTTATTTTGGTATTGTTGATACAGCTGGTTTTGCAAAAGACTCATATTATCTCTATCAGAGCCAGTGGACTTCTGTAGAGGATAATCCAATGGTTCATATTCTTCCTCACTGGAATTGGGAGGATGAAGCAAAACGTGCAAAGGTAACAGGCTCTGACGGAAAAATTCCTGTAAGAGTTTATACAAATGCAAGATCCGTTGAACTTTACTTCAAGGAAGCAGGAAGCACAGAGGAAGGTTACGGCACATTGGTTGGCGAGAAGCAGTCATTTGTAGCTGTTACACCTCATAAGGACGATCCTGACGCTATCGACAATAAGGATTACGAGTATCAACGCACAGCTGACGGTGACCTCTGGCTTGAGTGGAGAATGGATTACAAGCCCGGCACACTTACAGCTGTAGCTTACGACAAAAACGGAGAACAGGTTGCTGTTGAAACAATAACAACTGCCTCTTCCCCAGCTTCTGTAAAACTTACAGCAGAAGATAAGGTTATCGCTGCTGACGGCACAGAGCTTTCTTACATTCAGGTTGACATTGTTGATGAAAACGGAAACCTCGTTCCTACAGCCGACAACAACATTACATTCACAATCAGCGGCAACGGTAAAATCGTTGGTGTTGACAACGGAAACGCAGCAAGCCACGAGCGTTACAAGGATACAAACGGAACATGGCAGAGACAGGCTTTCAACGGCAAGGCTCTTGTTATCGTTCAGTCCACAAAGGATGCAGGTTCATTCACAATCAATGCAACTTCTTCAGGTCTTAACGGCGATTCCACAACTGTATACACAACAGCTGAGGGCGTTAAACCTACAGATATCCTCGGTTACAACGTAAAGAACATTACAGCTATCGTTGGTGAAGAGATTGTTCTTCCTTCACAGGTTGAGGCTGTTTATGCTGACGGCGTAACAACAAAGATGATGGATGTTACTTGGGATGAAATTCCTGAAATTTCTGAAACAGGTATCACAGTTGTAAAGGGTACTGTTACAGAAACAGGCGCTGAAATTACAATTGAAATTACAGCTATAGGCGCTATAGGTGTTTTGAACAGCACAATCGCAACAGCTGTAGGCGTAATTCCGGAAATGCCAAAAACTGTTCAGGTTATTTTCTCAGACGGAAGCACAAAGTCTGCAAATGTAACATGGGATAAGGAAATCACATCAGAAGACGTAGCTCAGACAGGTACTGTTGAAATAAACGGTAAAGTTGCGGGCTATGACGGACTTACTGCAAAACTTACATTGAGAGTAAGTGACCAGTTTGTATTTGATACAAACGTTGCAAGAGGCGTTAATGTAGAATATTCCTATCAGCAGGGAACCGACCTTGCAAGCAAGACTGTTGACGGAAGCTATGACCTTAGCAGCAGATGGACAACATGGACAAGCAGCGGCTTCGGCAACAGCAACCCAAGTCATTACCTTATTTTCAACTTCAGTGAGAGCAAGTACATCGGTGCAGCAGGTGTATATTTCTACACAGACAGTGCTACTAAGCTCCCAAGCGAAGCTATAATCTACTATAAAGATGCAAACGGAGATTGGACTCCTGTAGAAAATCAGTCTATCGGTAAACTGGCTGATTTTAAAGCTTCAGCAATAAACAGATTTGAATTTACTCCTGTTAATACAACAGCATTGAAACTTGAGCTTTATCCACAGAAGAGCGGAAACAATAACTATCCTGTTGGTGTTATTGAGTTTGAAGCATACGCAGCAGGAACCCAGGTTGATGTTGGAACAACTGCAAAGCTCACTTCCCTTTCTGTAAACGGTCAGGCTCTTGAGGGCTTCAATCCTGATACATATTCTTACACAATTCCGGTTGCTTATCCTTATGATATTCCGGAAATAACAGCAGAAGCCGGTGACAATGCAAATGTATTTGTTGTACCTGCAATGTCTATTGACAGAAATACAGTTGTAAAAGTAGTTTCTGAGGACGGAAAAACAGAAAACAATTACACAATCGCATTTGAGAAAGAACCTATCAAGCTTACAGGACTTACTCTTACTGTAGACCCAACAACAGCTCCTGAAAATGCAACTCTTAAATATGAAATTAAGGCTGTATATGAGGATGGTTCACAGGCTGACGGAAACACAGTAAACGCTACAATCAATCAGGTATCCACTGAAGGCGGCGAGATTTCTATAAACAATGCAGACAAAGAAATCTATGCAGTCAAGAAGGGTACAGTTACATTAGAAGCACAGTGTGAGTATCAGGGCAGCACATTCAAATCAGAACCTGTTACTATTACAATTACTGACAGCGAAATTGAAGTAGTTGTTGAATCTTACGAACCTGTAAACGTAACAACAAAGCTTAACCAGGCTCCTGTTCTTCCTGAGTATGTTGTTGCAAACGTAAAAGACAGCTTCCCAAGAAATGTAAAGGTTACATGGGATGAAATTGACCCATCACTCTATGCTGATTACGGCACATTCAAGGTTCAGGGTACAGTTGAAGGACAGACACTCCGTCCAGAGGCTGTTGTAACTGTAAAAGACATCACAACCTTTGACACATTGACACTCGCTACACAGAAGGGCGTAGTTCCTGCATTGCCAGGCACAGTAAACGCTTACTACAGCGACGGTACAAGCGTTAAGGCAAATGTTACTTGGAACTCCTATACATCTGAAGACTTCAACGTTGAGGACAATACAATTGTAACAGTTGAAGGTAAAGCAACAGTAAACGAGTCTGAATACACTGTTACAGCAAAGGTAAGAGTTACTGAAACAGACCTTACTCAGAGTGCTAACTACTATCAGACAAGAAACGGTTACGAACTCCCATTCGCAGTTGCTTCATTTACAAATGATGAAGCCGGTTCAACTGACAGAGTTGAAAAACTCAACGACGGAAGTATTTCCTTCGCTACATCAGATAACGAGGGCAAGAACATCTGGTGTAACTGGCAGAGAACTGCAAGAAGCGGTGACTGGGTCGGCGTTATCATGGCTCATGAAGGCGATGTTAAAGAGAACTATGTTGACACAATGAAGGTAGGCTTCTTTACAGAAGGCGACAGCGGAGCAACTCAGCTTCCAGAGTCTTACAAGATTGAGTACTACACAGGTCCTCTTGATTTCGAACTTCCAAGCAAATCTGCTAACGGCGTTAACAACCCAAGAGGTCACATTGCAAATATTGCTGACCATCCATTCAATGACGATGCTAACTGGACAGAAGTAACTTATGTAGGCGGAAAACCAGAAGCTAAGTCAGGCGAAATGACAACAATCACCTTTGAACCTGTGGAAACCTGCATTGTAAGAGTAAACATGAAGTGCAGAACAAACAAGTCAATCGGTGTTACTGAAATCGAGCTTTACGGTAAGGAAGTTGTAGAGAAGTCTACATATGAAATTACCAACGTAAAAGTTGGCGGAGCTGATTTCGCAGAGTTTGACCCATCAGTTACAGAATACAATATTTCTGTATCAGGAAAGGCTCCTGAGGTTACATTCGAGGCTACAAACAACGCTTCCGTAACAGTTGTTCCTGCAACTTCTGTTCCAGGAAAGACAGTTGTAAAGGTAGTAGCTGAGGACGGTTCAGTTGCATCTGAGAAGACATATACCTTCAACTTCACTTCCGACGGCGGTCAGGAATATGAAATCGGAGATGTAAACTGCGACCACAGAATTGATATCAACGACGCTACAATGATTCAGAACTATGTTTCAAGAAGATATGAGCAGACAGCAGGCTTCCATAAAGAGTATGCTGATGTAAGCAAAGACGGTAAAATCACCGTCATTGACGCAACACTTATTCAGATTAAACTTATTAAAGGCTGATAATCGTTTTAAGTTGTTTGTTAACTAATTAAAATGACCCTTCCAACTGAACAATTAAATTCGGTTGGAAGGGTTTTATTTTCTGTATTTAAATTTTCATATTACAAAAGGCGCATGGTATAAACCATACGCCTTTGTTTATTATAAAGTAATCTTAAACTAAATTACTTTGAAAGTCTTTCTTTCAAGCTGTTAAGCTGATCCTTGAGCTCTGCTGGGAGCTTGTCGCCAAACTTCTTGTAGAATTCCTCGATACCCTCAGCCTCTTTGAGCCACTTTGCGTTGTCAACATAGAGGATGTCTTCGAGAGTTTTCTTATCCATATCAAGACCATCAAGGTTGATATCGTCTGCATGTGGAACATAACCGATTGCAGTTTCAACTGCATCTGCCTTGCCCTCGCAACGGTCGATAATCCACTCGAGTACACGGAAGTTATCGCCGAATCCTGGCCAGAGGAAGTTGCCCTCGTCGTCAAGACGGAACCAGTTTACATTGAAGATCTTTGGAGCCTTATCGCCGAGGATTTCGCCCATCTCGATCCAGTGCTTGAAGTAGTCGCCCATGTGGTAACCGCAGAATGGGAGCATAGCCATTGGGTCACGACGAACAACACCTACTGCACCTGTTGCAGCTGCTGTTGTCTCGGAAGCCATGATTGAACCTACGAATACACCGTTGTTCCAGTCTCTTGACTGATATACGAGTGGAGTTGTCTGAGCACGTCTGCCGCCGAAGATGATAGCGGAAATCGGAACGCCTGCTGTTGAGTCAAACTCTGGGCTGATGCATGGGCAGTTCTTTGCAGGTGCTGTGAAACGGCTGTTTGGATGTGCGCCCTTCTCTGTAGCGGTCTTGCCGTTCCATGGCTCGCCCTTCCAGTTTACAGCGTTCTCTGGTGGATTCTTGTCAAGGCCTTCCCACCAAACTGTGTTGTCATCAAGGTTATGAACAACGTTTGTAAAGATTGTGCCCTTCTGAGTTGAAGCAAGAGCATTTGGGTTTGACTTTTTGTTTGTACCAGGAGCAACGCCGAAGAAGCCGTTTTCTGGGTTAATTGCATAAAGTCTGCCGTCTGGGCCCTTTCTCATCCATGCGATATCGTCGCCTACTGTCCATACCTTGTAGCCTCTTGAAGTATAGCCCTCTGGTGGAATAAGCATAGCCAGGTTGGTCTTACCGCAAGCTGATGGGAATGCAGCGGATACATACTTAACTTCGCCCTGTGGGTTCTCAATTCCGAGGATGAGCATGTGCTCTGCCATCCACTGGTTATTCTTACCGAGGTAAGAAGCAATTCTCAAAGCGAAGCACTTCTTGCCGAGGAGAACGTTTCCGCCGTAACCTGAGTTAACGCTGATGATGTAGTTATCCTCTGGGAAGTGGCAGATGTATCTCTTCTCTGCGTCGATGTCGCAGCGTGAGTGAAGTCCCTTAACCCAGTCTTCGCTGTCGCCGAGAACGTCGAGAACAGCCTGACCAACACGGGTCATGATAGCCATGTTGAGTACAACATAGATAGAATCTGTTACCTCGATACCGATCTGTGCGAGAGGTGAACCGATTGGGCCCATTGAATAAGGGATAATGTACATTGTTCTGCCCTTATAGCTGCCTCTTGCGATATCAAAGAGCATCTTGTATGCTTCCTGAGGGTCTTTCCAGTTGTTTGTAGGACCTGCATCCTCTTCTTTTCTTGAGCAGATGAATGTTCTGTCCTCAACACGAGCTACGTCGTTCACAGCAGTTCTGTGAAGGTAGCAGCCTGGAAGTTTCTCCTGGTTAAGCTTAATAAGCTCGCCTGTTGAACAAGCCTGTGCAAGGAGTGACTCGAGCTGCTCTTCGCTGCCGTCAATCCATACTACCTCATCAGGTGTCAAGAGGGCTTTCATTTCATCAAGCCAAGCCAAAACTGATTTGTTGTTTGTCATTGTTTTGTTTCCCCTTTCGAGAGTTTACCTTTAAATGGTAAAAAGTATATATAAATTTTGTTTTTATACCTTAAACATTATATCACATTGTCAAATCTTTATCAATCAATATAATGGTCGAATTATGCTGACTTTACTTCCGTTTTTTTAGTAGCAATAGATAAAAATCATTAAAAATATGTGAAATTCGCCTTATCACAAAAGACAAAATGCACGTTTTAAATTTAAATCCTGCATTTTTAAGGTTTCGGCTTTTGTAAATATTTCCTTTTCATATCATCTTTACAAATGGTTATTTTTGATAATAGAAAAGAAATATTAGTTACAATTATCAGTATCTACCGAAACATTAACCCTATTAACGTGTGTATTAAACAAAATATTATCTGTAATCTATAGGAAGTGTAGCCACTGCGTTAAGACTTAGATTTGCAATATTTTTATCTAAATATTCATAATATCCCTGAGAGCCAACCATTGCCCCGTTATCTCCGCAGAGCTTTTTATCGGGCATATAAAGAGCAAAACCGTTCTTTTTGCAGTCTTCTTCCAGTCTTCTTCTGAGCAGTGAGTTTGCAGAAACTCCTCCTGCTGTCACCAATGTTTTAACATTAAAGTCTTTTGCCGCTTTAATAAAGTTTGTGGCAAGACAGTCAACAACTGCATATCTGAAAGACGCTGACAAGTCCTCTACAGGAAGTGTCTCCCCTTTTTGTGAAGCATTGTGTATTAAGTTTATTATGGCTGGTTTAAGTCCGGAAAAACTGAAATCATAGGGACAACCGTCTACTGTCGGCCTTGGAAGCTTGTAAGCTAAAGGATTGCCGTTTTCAGCTACTCTATCCATTGCAATTCCGCCCGGATATGGCATTCCCATTGTTCTTGCCGCCTTGTCGAAAGCCTCTCCTGCGGCATCGTCACGGGTTCTGCCTATTATCTTCATCTTTGTATAGTCCTCAACCATGACAATGTGGCTGTGTCCTCCTGAAACAACCAGACAAAGAAATGGCGGCTTCAAATCCTGATGGGATATGTAGTTTGAAGCTATATGGGATCTCAAATGATGTACCGGAACAAGTGGTTTGCCGGTTGCGAAAGATAGTCCTTTTGCAAAGTTTACGCCTACAAGCAGTGCGCCTATAAGTCCCGGAGCATGTGTCACCGCAATGGCTTCTATATCATCCATTGTCACACCGGCTTGATTTAGCGCCTCTGCCGTAACACCCTCAATAGCTTCAACGTGACGTCTTGAGGCTATTTCAGGCACAACTCCACCGTAAAGTCTGTGTTCTTCTACCTGTGTTGCCACTACCGAGGACAACACATTTCTGCCATCCTCAACAACGGCAACCGCTGTTTCATCGCAGGATGACTCTATTGCAAGTATTTTCATATTACACTTCCTCTCATTTTGCGCCTTAGTATTTGTTAAAAATTTAACATCATAAGCAAGGCGTCTTCCGTCGGCTTTGAATAATAATTTTTTCTTGTACCCACTTTTTCAAAACCATATTTTTCATACAAAGCAATAGCCGGCGCATTTGAAGCTCTTACTTCCAAATTTATAAATGCAATATTTCTATTCTTAGCTTCATCTATAAAAGAGTCCATAAGCTTTTTGGCTATTCCTTTGTTTCGATATTTTTCTTTGACAGCTATAGAGGTCAAAATTCCCTCGTCTAAAACCGTTTCAAGACAGATATGACCCACTATTTCGCCGCTTTCCAAATCCTTTGCCACAAAAAAACAGTTGTTTTCATTTTTAAAAGTGTCCGTTATATTTTTAAGTGACCAAGGAGTTGAAAAAATTTCTTTTTCAATATCTGCAATTTCCTGTAAATTACAGGCTTTTGCCTTTTCAATAACTATATTCATATATCAAAGCTTTTCCAAAAGGTCTGTGAGAACGGAAACTATCTCGTCACGGCAGGCTCTGTAGAAATTTAGATCACTGCCGAACGGGTCTGTTATTCCACCCTTTTCCCTTGACATTACAAAAATTTTATTCTGAGGAACTCCCATACTCATCAGGATATCTGCGTGGTACATTGAAACCACACAGAACAGGTCTACTTCTTTTAAATCTACACCGTATATACCCTGTGACTTATGTCTGCTTATATCCACACCGATTTCCTTACAGGCTTCAATAGCATATTTTGAAGCACCGTATCCGGCGGAAGCGGCAGTTCCTGCGCTGCTGCATTTTATGTCATAGCCTTTTTCTGCACAGAGCTTTTTAAAAATCCCCTCAGCCATTGCGCTGCGGCAGCTGTTGCCGGTGCAGATAAAAACTACATTCTTAATATTTGTCTTTCTTTCTGCCATATTTACCATCACCTTTTTACTTTTGGCAGTTTTATGCTTTCTTAAAAAACTCAGTATTTGCAAGTTATCAGCCCTTTGCGTCATACCAGGTTTTTCCCATAGCCGCATCGGCTATAAGGGGCACGGAAAGGCTTACTGCGTTTTCCATTTCTTCTTTCAAAATTGCGCTGACCTTTTCCTTTTCTTCTTCAGGAGCTTCAACAATCAATTCGTCGTGAACCTGCAAAATAAGCTTTGCTTTCAGTCCCTCGTCCTGAAGTCTATTGTCAACCTTTATCATGGCAATTTTGATTATATCCGCCGCTGTTCCCTGTATAGGCATATTTCTGGCAACTCTTTCGCCAAAAGCTCTTGTTATATGGTTGCCTGTTTTAAGCTCAGGAAGATATCTGCGTCTGCCGAAAACTGTTTCAACATAGCCGTCCTCTTTCGCCTTTTCGGTTACATCATGCATATATTTATCAACGCCGCTGTAATGGCTGAGATATGCTTTAATATAGTTAGAAGCTTCTTTTGTAGTAACACCTATATCCTTTGAAAGTGAAAAAGCACCTATTCCGTAAACTATTCCGAAGTTTACCGCTTTGGCTCTGCTTCTCATTATTGGAGTTACAAAATCTCTGGGCATATTGAAAACCTGTGAGGCTGTAGCTGTATGAATATCCTCGTTGTCCTTAAATGCCTGCATCATGTTTTCATCTTTTGAAATATCTGCAAGAACTCTCAGTTCAATCTGTGAATAGTCGGCATCCACAAGGACACAGCCCTCTTTGGCACAGAAAAATCTTCTCAGCTCTCTGCCTATCTCAGTTCTAACAGGAATATTCTGGAGGTTTGGCTCTGTGGAGCTTATTCTTCCTGTTCTGGTTTCGGTCTGATTGAAGTTTGTGTGTATTCTTCCGTCATCGCCGATAACCTTTAAAAGTCCGTCGCAGTAGGTTGATTTAAGCTTTGCCAGTGTTCTGTATTTTAAAATCATATCTATTACAGGGTGGTATTTTCTCAAATCCTCCAAAACATCGGCGTTGGTACTGTAGCCGCTCTTTGTTTTTTTCTTTGCGGGAAGTCCCAGCTTTTCAAAGAGCGCAACGCCCAACTGTTTTGGCGAGTTTATATTGAACTCATATCCAACCTCTTCGTAAATCTGATTTTGAATTGAAAGCACTTCTTCATTTATAACTCTGCCGTAATTCTCTATTCCTTCTTTGTCCACGGCAAAGCCCACGTTTTCCATCTTTGCCAAAACCTTTGAAAGAGGAAGTTCAATTTCATACATAAGCTTTTCCTGATTTTTGTCTGAAATCTCATATTTCAGTTTTTCATATAAATCAGGCAATGTTCCGTTTTCACATACAAACTGCAAAACCTCATCCTCTGCTTCAGCTTTCGCTGGCTCAACCTTATATTCCTCGCACAGTCTGCTGACTGAATAGTCTGTTGATGAGGGATTTAAGAGATATGCCGCCAACGTTATATCAAATATAATACTATTTTTATCTATTCCGTTTTTATCAAGGAAAGAATAAATCTCTTTACTGCTGTAGGCTACTATTTTATTTTCAAGCTGTGAGAAATCGGAAAGCTTTTCCACAGAAAGTCTGTACACCTCTTTACCGTTACATGCGTATATGCACTCCGGAGATGTTTTGCTTTCTTTTATATATGTTATAAAAATATCCTTTTCGTCTTTGCCGAAAGCATTTTTAACATCTATATCCTCGGACAAGAAATCTCTAAAGGTTAATTTTTCCTTTTCTTTCTTTTTCTCTTCCTTTTTTACTCCGCTGTTTCTCAAGCCCATTTTTTCTATAAGTGAGAAAAGCTCCAAGTCAGCCATAAAATCTGCGGCTTTCTCGTCGTCGCCTCCGGAAACGCTGTAATCTGCAAGATTTTTGTCTACAGGCGCTTCTCTGTTTATCTCGCCCAACATTCTTGACAAAATTGCGTTATCCTTGCTGGCTTCCAGTTTTTTTCTTACTCCGTCCTTGATATCAAGCTCATCAAGGTGCTCATATATATATTCAACGGTTTTGTATTTTTTAATAAGGTCGCCGGCGCCTTTGGGTCCTATTCCTGCAACTCCAGGGATATTGTCGGATGTATCGCCCTGAATTGCCTTTATCTCAATAAGCTCACGGGGAGAAACTCCATAGTCCTCCATTATTTTTTCCTTATCATAAATAATAGCAGTAGCTGTTCCCTGCTTTGTTGCGGCAAGGCGCACTGTGGTAAGGTCAGATACAAGCTGCAAGCTGTCACGGTCACCTGTTGCTATAACACATTCCCAGCCCTCTTTCTCACATTCTGCGGAAAGAGTACCTAAAATATCGTCGGCTTCATAGCCTTCACAGGTTACAAGCTTATATCCAAGCAGTGTGAGCAAATCTTTCAGGGGCTGAAGCTGAGAAGCAAGCTCCTGGGGCATTCCCTTTCTCTGGGCTTTATATCCTGAATACGCCTTGTGTCTGAAAGTTGGCGCTTTAAGGTCAAAGGCTATAGCAACACAATCAGGCGCTGTGTCGTTTTTTATTTTATTGAGCATTGTCAAAAAGCCGTATATTGCGTTTGTAAAACGTCCGTCCTTTGTTGTAAGAGGTCTTACGCCGTAAAAAGCTCTGTTGAGAATACTGTTTCCGTCAACTGCAAGTAATTTCATAATTTATACATCACATCCGTTATTTTTCCGTCTTTTACAAAAAGTCTGGGAACTCTTTTGCCGATTATACATATAACCTCGTAATTTATTGTTTCCGACCAGCGTGCAAGGTCGTCTGCTGTAGGCTCTCCCTTTGAGCCGTCACCGAACACAATAACCTTATCGCCTATATTGACATCCTCAATACCGCTTACATCAAGCATTGTCTGGTCCATACAAATTCTGCCTATTATTTTTGCCTTTTTGCCGTTTACCAGCATATAGCCCTCTTCGCCGTATTTTCTTATGTATCCGTCGGCGTAGCCTATGGGAACTGTGGCAATCTTCATCTTTTTATCTGCTGTAAATGTTCTTCCATAGCTTACGGTTGCTCCCGCTTCTATTTCCTTTACATATGAAATGCAGGTCACAAGCTTCATAACAGGTTTTATATCCAAAGCGTCTTTAAGCTTTGAAGACGGAGAAAGTCCGTAAAGAATAATACCGGCTCTCACCATATCCATATCAAACATCGGATAATCCTCAATAGCTCCGCTGTTGGCGCAATGTCTTATTTCAAAGTTTATGCCTCTGTCCTCAAGGCTTTTTACTGTATGTACAAAGTTATCATACTGCTTTAATGTAAACTCTTTGCCCTCTTCTCTTTCATCGGAAACTGCAAAGTGGGTAAATATGCCCTCGGTTACAAGGTTTGGCAGAGTCGCCGCCTGATAAGCTTCTTCTATGCTTTTTTCATCTCTTGGGAAGCTCTGGCACATAAAGCCTATTCTGCTCATGCCTGTATCTATTTTTAAATGTATCTTACATTCAACTCCATATTTAACACACTGCTCGGACAGCTTTTGAGCATACTCTGTGCCGTATACCGCCTGTGAGAAATTATTCTCAGCAAGCTCCTTTGCACACATTGACGGGGTATAACCCAAAATAAGTATAGGAAGACTTATTCCGTATTTTCTAAGCTCCTTTCCCTCGTCCATATTTGAAACAGCAAGGAAATCTGCGCCCAGCTGTTCATACATAACCGCAAGCTCCACAGCTCCGTGTCCGTAAGCGTCAGCTTTTACAACACAGCAAACCTTTTTGCCCTGAGCCGCTTTTTTAATTGTTTTAAAATTATGTATGGCTCTGTCCATATCTATTTCTGTCCATGTTCTTTTAACGAAATTCATATACACACCTCTTGCAATAATGATGAATAACAATTTATATATATGTATACATCCGCATTTGCATAATTACCTGATTATATTATATAACCATTCTTTGGGTAAATCAATAAGATTTTGGCATATTAGCTTTTTTAATCCTCTCAAGCCTTTTATTTCATCATTTTTTCAGATTTATTTCCTTTTTTCTTCATATACAATTAAAAAACATTTGCAATTATACCAGTTTTTTGTTAAAATGTGATTATGTGTTTTTCCGAAAACAAATATTTTTAAGGAGAGAGATGTTTAATGGATAAGATTATTATCTTAATCGCATTTGCCGTCTATATGGTAGTTATGATTGTCATCGGCGCTGTCTATGTAAAAAACACAAAGACAAACGAAGACTACTTCCTCGGCGGCAGAAATCTCGGCAGCTGGACTGCGGCCCTTTCCGCACAGGCTTCCGACATGAGCGGTTGGCTCTTGATGGGTCTTCCCGGCGCCGTTTACATTGCAGGAACCGGCGAAATCTGGATAGCTATAGGACTTTTGATTGGTACGGTTTTAAACTGGTATTTGGTTTCCGGCAGACTTCGCCGCTACACAATCAAAGCTAACAACGCTTTGACAATCCCAGGATACTTTGAAAACCGTTTCCACGATAAAACCGGTATTCTCCAGGTTGTATCATCTGTAATTATCACTATTTTCTTTACAGTTTACACGGCATCCGCTTTCAGCTCAGGCGCAAAGCTCTTTGCAACTGTTTTTTCCGACGGCTCAACAGATGGATTTAACAGCACATATATCTATGGTCTTGTTGTTGCCGCTGTTGTTATTCTTGTTTACACATTTATGGGCGGATTTAAGGCTGTATGTGCTACTGACCTGGTTCAGGGCTTCATGATGCTTATCGCAATCCTTGCTGTTCCGATTTTGGCTTACGGCATGCTTACATACAACACAGGTTTCCACGATGCACTTGTTGCAAACGGTGTTGAAAATCCTGAGAATTATCTCAACTTCATGAAAAATGCTGACGGCTCACCTGTAAGCGTGGTTTCCATTATTTCAAACCTTGGCTGGGCTTTGGGTTACTTCGGTATGCCTCACATTCTTGTAAGATTTATGGCTATCAAAAGCGAAGCTGAAGTTAAAAAATCAAGAACAATCGCTATTGTTTGGATTATCCTTTCACTTGGCGCTGCATGTATGATAGGTCTTGTAGCAAGAGGATTCTTGACCACACAGCTTGATGCTTCAACACAGGAAACAGTATTCATCAAGCTTATTCAGCAGCTGTTCTCAAACAATTATCTGCTTCTCTTTATCGGCGGTGTATTCCTCTGCGGTATTCTTGCAGCTGTTATGTCTACAGCTGACAGCCAGCTTCTCGTTACCGCTTCCGCAGTTTCAGAAGACCTTTACAGAGGCACAATCAACAAAAATGCAAGCGACAAAAAATCCCTTGCAGTGGGCAGAGCTGCTGTTGTAGTTGTTGCAATAGTTGCCGCATTTATTGCCCTTGACCCTAACAGCAGTATCATGGGACTTGTTTCAAATGCATGGGCAGGCTTTGGTGCCGCTTTCGGTCCTGTTATTATCTTCTCACTGTTCTGGAGACGTTCAAATTTGCAGGGAGCTGTAAGCGCAATGGCAATCGGCGCTCTTACAATTATCGTTTGGGATTACATTCCATTTATAAACGGTCAGACTTTGGGCGATGCTACAGGACTTTATTCTCTGGTTGTAGGATTTATTTTAGCTTCCGCAGCTATGATTATAGTTTCCCTTGCAACAAAAGCTCCCGGAAAAGAAATTACAGACGAGTTTGACGCTGTAAAATCCGGAAATGTTGAAGGTTGCTAATTATTATAATAGTTTTATATTCAATATCATTATTCCACCTGTATTTCCCCGGAAATGCAGGTGGTTTTCATTTGACTGATTTTTCACAGTATTTTCATATTAAATCTTATTTCATTCTCCTGGGGAAACACAAAGGGTAATCCTCGTGCTATAATGTATACAATTTCGATTTTCGGGTCTTTGGGATTTTCACACTTTAACACTACATATTGTGACAATTTATTTTTATAGGCACATTTTGTAGAGAAAAAAGTTTGGTACTATTTTAAAAACACATGCTTTTTGATAATTAAAAATCGTCAATTTTACCAAACCGTTAAAATCCCCATTGACTAACGGCAATATATGGGCTATACTTAACAAGCTGGCTTTTTTAATACTACATATTGTGTTAAAAATAAATCTCAACCACAAATTATGGTTGAGGTTTTCTAAAAATAAAAATATATAGAGAGAGGAAGCGGAAAAATGATAAAAACAATCATAAAAAGGGATGGCAGATCCGTTCCCTTCGATATAGAAAAGATATCGCAGGCTATTTACAAGGCAGCTCAGGCAATCGGCGGCAATGACTACGAGGCGGCTAAGGACCTGGCTGTTCAGGTATGTGATTATCTTGAAAATACGGAACATCAGACAGAACCTACTGTTGAGCATGTACAGGATACAGTTGAAAAGGTTCTTATTGAAAACGGTCACGCAAGAACAGCTAAGGAGTACATCCTCTATCGTTCTGAAAGAACCAGAATCAGAGAGATGAACACAAAGCTCATGAAAATCTATGAAGATTTGACCTTTAAGCCTGCTGAGGACAATGATATAAAGCGTGAAAACGCAAATATCGACGGCGATACAGCAATGGGAACTATGCTCAAATACGGTTCTGAGGGCGCTAAGCAGTTCTATGAGATGTATATTTTAAATCCAAAGCACGCAAAGGCTCACAGAAACGGAGATATTCACATCCACGATTTGGATTTCCTCACACTCACCACAACATGCTGTCAGATTGACCTTATAAAGCTTTTCGACGGCGGTTTCTGCACAGGCCACGGCTATCTCCGTGAGCCAAACGACATTGCATCCTACTCCGCTCTTGCATGTATTGCAATTCAGTCAAACCAGAACGACCAGCACGGCGGTCAGAGTATTCCAAACTTTGATTACGGCATGGCTAAGGGCGTTGCAAAAACATACAGAAGAATTTACAGACAGAACCTTGCACGTGCAATTGAACTGCTCTGCGACGACGATGACGCTATAAACACAGGCAAGGAAATCTGCGACAAGGCTGAGGAAATCAGCGGACAGTGGCCAAAGCTTGAGGACGGCAAGGTATACATGGATGAAGAAATAAAGATTTTAACAGACATGTACGGCGAAAAGCTTGCAGGAAAGCTTCAGAGATTTGCATTCAGACACGCTGAAAAAGAAACTGACAGAGCTTGCTATCAGGCTATGGAGGCTCTTGTACACAACCTCAACACAATGCACAGCCGTGCAGGTGCTCAGATACCTTTTAGCTCTTTGAACTACGGCACAGACACCTCTCCTGAGGGCAGAATGGTTATGAAAAACGTTTTACTTGCAACAGAGGCAGGTCTCGGAAACGGCGAAACACCTATCTTCCCTATACACATTTTCAAGGTTAAGGAAGGCGTAAACTTCAACCCGGGCGATCCTAACTACGATTTGTTTAAGCTTGCATGCAGAGTTTCCGCAAAGCGTCTTTTCCCGAACTTCTCTTTCCTTGACGCACCTTTCAACCTCCAGTACTACAAAGAGGGACATCCGGAAACAGAGTGCGCATACATGGGATGCCGTACAAGAGTTATTGCAAACCACTATGACCCATCAAGAGAAATCGTAAACGGCAGAGGAAATCTCAGCTTTACTTCTATCAACCTGCCAAGACTTGCTATCCTTGCAAATAAAAATGTTGATTTCTTCTTTGAGCAGCTGGACAACATGATTGACCTTGTTATCGACCAGCTTCTTGCAAGATTTGAAATTCAGTGTCAGAAGCTCGTTAAAAACTATCCTTTCCTTATGGGACAGGGCGTTTGGATAGACAGCGAAAAGCTTAACCCTAATGACTCAGTTCGTGAGGTTTTGAAACACGGAACACTCACCTGCGGCTTTATCGGACTTGCAGAGTGCCTTAAGGCTCTTACAGGAAAGCACCACGGCGAAAGCATGGAATCTCAGCGTCTTGGCCTTGAAATTGTAGGCTACATGCGCAAGAGAATGAACCAGGCAAGCGAGCAGTACAACCTGAACTTCTCCCTTATCGCAACACCTGCCGAGGGACTTTCAGGCAGATTTGTAAGAATAGACAAAGAGCGTTTCGGTGTTATTCCTGGAGTTACAGACAGAGATTACTATACAAACTCTTTCCACGTACCTGTATATTACAACATCTCAGCTTTTGAGAAAATCAGGATTGAAGCACCGTATCACAATCTGACAAACGGCGGTCACATCTCATACATTGAGCTTGACGGTGACCCAACCGAAAACCTTGAGGCTTTCGAACAGGTTATCAGATACATGAAGGAATGCGGTATCGGCTACGGCTCAATAAACCACCCAGTAGACCGTGACCCTGTTTGCGGACACACAGGTATTATCGGCGAAACCTGTCCTCACTGCGGCAGAAAAGAAGGCGACAGCGGCATCGGATTTGAGAGAATAAGAAGAATTACAGGTTACCTTGTAGGAACTGTTGACCGCTTCAACAACGCTAAAAAAGCCGAGGTTCACGACAGAGTTAAACACAGCCTCGGAACCTGCGAATGTGCTGAGGAGATCGGCTGATTATGGAAAAACAGCACACCTTAAGACTTGCAGGAGTTATAAGAGAATCCATAGTGGACGGCCCGGGAATAAGAATGACAGTTTTTGTTCAGGGCTGTCCCCATCACTGCAAAGGCTGTCACAATGCAAAAACCTGGGATTTTGAAGGCGGTTACGACGCACAGCCTGAAAGACTTATTGAAGAGGCAAAAAAAGACCCTCTTTTGAAAGGTCTTACCTTTTCAGGCGGCGAGCCTTTCTGTCAGGCAGAGGCTTTGAGCTATCTCGGAAAGCTTGCCCACGAAGCCGGATTTGATGTTTTCACCTACACAGGCTACACATTTGAAGAGCTTTTAGAGGGTTCAAAAGAAAATCCCCAGTGGATGGAGCTTTTAAAGGAATGTGACTACCTTGTAGACGGGCCTTTCATATTAGAACAAAAAAACATTCTGCTTCGTTTCAGAGGAAGCAAAAACCAGAGAATTCTGGAAGTTAAAAAATCCCTTGAAGCAGGAAAAGCGGTTATTTCCGAAGAATATAATAAATAACAATTAACAGGCTGCATTTTGTGGCCTGTTTTTTTATAAAAAGATTTTAAATAACATACTAATTATGTTATAATAAGTTAAACAGCAAGTCAAAAGGGGTGTTATCTTTGTCGTACTTCATAACAATGCTTATAATAGGGATTTTAATAATTCTGCTGGGTTATTTAATCGGATTTAAAGGCAAAATTCAGCTTATTCACTCTTACCATTATAAAAATGTTAAGGACAAGGATAAGAAAGCCTACACAAGAATTATGGGGTTTGGAACGGGAGTTATCGGGGCATTTATAACAATAGGCGCATTTTTATATCTGGGCTTTGGTACTGCCGGAGCTTCTTCCGCCATACTCCCCGGACTTATATTGGGTTTAGGAATAATTGTTTACGCCCAGTATAAATACAACGGCGGTATATTTTGATTTTTGTAGGTTTCTTTTGATAATTGTTACAAAAACAAACATTAAAATGAATTTAAGTTATATATGAAAATCCCTTGACTTAAATATACTTTAAATGTAGAATAGTACAAGTGTAAAATAAAAGACAAAGGGATTGAGAATATTGGCAGCATCATATGTTTTGAGAATACTTAAAGGCGCAAGCTTTTCAAGAATGTCTAAGGTCATCGACAAAGTCAAAGAAAAAAGCGGCAAAAACAAGGTTTCCATTTTCTTTGACATGGTCAACTGCTCCATAAGATACGGCGCAGGCTACTATGACTATCTTCTTTCAGAATACTACAACATGAACGGTGCTGAAAGAAAAACATATATGACACGTGTAAAAAATAAAAATCTTATTATGAGCCTTAACGACCAGAACTACTCATATATCTTCGACCAGAAAAATGTTTTCGATGAGAAGTTTAAGGATTTTTTGGGCAGAGAGGTTCTGGACATTGCTAAAATAGATTTTGAAAGATTTAAAAAGTTTGTTGAGGGCAAGGAAAGCTTTTTTGCAAAGCCATACATAGGTGAAAGCGGTAAAGGCATTGAAAAGCTCCATGTAGCTGACTTTAAATCTGTTGAAGAGCTTTATAAGTACGTTACAAACAAGGAGAAAAACTTCGGCGTTATTGAAGAGGTTATTGTTCAGCATCCGGACGCTGCAAGAATTTATCCCCCGTCACTTAACTGCCTGAGAATTGTTACCCTTGTAAAGGACAATGTTCCGCACCTTGTTTATGCTGTATTTAAGACAGGCAACAACGGAAATGTGGTTGATAACCTTGAAAGCGGCGGTCTTGCTGCAAAATTCGACATGGAAAAAGGCGAAATCTGCGGTCAGGGTCACATGTCCTCAATGGAAAAATACGACGTTCATCCATATACCGGTATTCCTTTTAAGGGCTACAAGCTCCCATATCTCGAGGAGATTAAGGAAATGGTATTTAAAGCCGCTTTGGTTGTACCTGAGATTAAGTATGTGGGCTGGGACGTATGCATAACAGAAAACGGCCCTGCAATCATCGAGGGCAACGACTACCCGGGTTACGACTTCCCTCAGTACTACGATGACGGTACTCCGAGAGTAGGTCTTTTGAAAAGAATTCAGGAAATACTGCCTGATTTTAAATAAGTTTTTTGATTCACCACCTGTTAATTTTTTCAGGTGGTGTTTTATAATGTGAAAGGACAACTATGGATATATTTCATTCTGAAAAGGGTTTGACCTTTGAAAATTTTATAAAATACCCGGAAATAAGTATTGAGGAAAACTCTTTTACTTTTATAACAGGTAAAAGCGGATGCGGAAAAAGCTCATATTTAAAAATGCTTAATTTCACTGCTTTGCCCTCAGAAGGGAAAATTTATTTCTGCGGTAAAGATTTATCAGAGCTTTCCCCCATCGACTACAGACGTCAGGTTATGCTGGCACCTCAGCAGGTATTTCTCACTGAGGGAAATATTCGTGATAATTTTGATTTCTATTACGGCATGAGAGAAAAAGAACCTCTTTCCAATGTGGAAATAGCTGAAGCTCTAAAAGTTTGCTGCGCAGATTTTCCACTTACAGCAGATTGCAGTCTGCTTTCCGGCGGAGAACGTCAGAGAGTTTTTCTTTCAATATTTATTTCCTGTATGCCGAAAGTTTTGCTGCTTGATGAGCCAACCGCCGCTCTTGATGAAAAGACCTCCAACGAATTATTTACAAGTCTTAAAAAGTACTGCCGTGAACACAGCATAACTGTTGTGTGTGTTTGTCACAACTTGGAGCTTGCGGAAAAATACGGCGACAGCATAATAAGATTGGGGGAATAAAATTGAAAGACATTGTGGAACTTCAAATCTGGCAGTTCGCCCTTATATATCTTCTTTTAATACTCGTCATAATTATAATGAAAAAATGCAAAATAAATCAGACAAAGCTTTTGATTATGGCAAGTGTAAAAATGACTGTCCAGCTGGTGCTGTCTGGATTTATCCTTACGTATATCTTTGAACATCCTCATCCACTGTTTGTTGTGGCTTATCTTATAATAATGCTTTCCTTTTCAATACACAGAGTTATTTCCACAAACAAGGGATTAAACAGAAAGTTTAAAATTGTAATAGGTGCGTCAATGACCTTTTCTGGTCTGTTTGTTCTTGTATTCTTTATCTGCGCAGTTGTGGGAGAAAATATATTCAATCCCCAATACGTGATACCTATTTCAGGCATGATAATAGGAAACACGATGACCGGCGTTTCTCTTGGCGTAAAAACTTTCCGTGAAAGCTTAGAGGGACAAAAAGCAAAAATCAACGCTTTACTGTGCTTTGGCGCAAAGCCTGAAAAAATTCTTTTTCCTTTTGTAAAGCAGTCCCTTGAAACAGCTATGCTTCCCACAATAAACTCTATGATAGGTATGGGAATTGTTTCTCTTCCGGGAATGATGACCGGTCAGATATTATCAGGAACCCTCCCCACTACGGCTATACTTTATCAGATAGCAATAATGATTGCCATATGCACAGTTGTTACAGCCGCAAGCTTCGGCTCCTTATATTTCGGCTACAAAACCCTATACAATCACAAAACCCAAATAATATAAGAAAATCCGATAACCTGATACTTTTATCAAAGGTTATCGGATTTTTTATATATCTCTCTTTTTAAGTTTAAGCATAATCGACATAGCTATTGCCGCAAGCAAAAATATAATTAAAAGTGGTATCAGATTTTTAATGGAAAAGCCGCTGTTTAGCATAAGGCTGTAACCCCATGAGGCAGGAAAAAACTTGCCTATGATTTTCAAAGCATATGGCAGTAAATCTGACGAAAACATTATTCCCGACAGCATTATTGACGGCAGAAAAACTATCTGGGAAATCATTGTAAGCTTACTTTGATTTTTTACAAGCAAACCAAGCACACAACCTACCGTGACAGACACCGCAAGAAAAATCGCCAAAGATAGGAAATACAAATTCGGTTTATCTGGAACAAAGCTTTCAAATATAAAAGGCGATGATATGTAGATAATCAAACTCATAGCATACAGGTGTATAAACGAGGATAATGCCATTGAAACCAAACCGAAATATACAGGCGCTCCGTTTGCCTGATACACTTTTTTCATATCTCCGCCGTACACCTCCGTCACCGACTGAGGAAGTCCTATAAACGCTCCCATGGAAATCCCCATCACTGTCATTGACTGTACAATACTTTCCCTCATTTGTGGCATCAGCGATGTAAAAATTCCTCCCATAAGCAAATAAAACAGCAAAGGAACCATATAACAGGTTATAAGCATAGTTTTGCTTCTTATATCAAGTTTTAACTGCAATCCTATACCATACAAAATTCCGTTCACGGTTGATTCCCCCTTGAAATATTTATAAGGTGCTCTTCCAGAGTTCCTCTCTCTACTTTTATATCCCTTATTTCAGAATTTTTAATTTCACATTTTCTTAGGATTTCATACATTGTCTTTCTGATATCTTCACATCGGTATGTTTCTTCTCCATTTTCTGTTCTTATCCGCACAGTGTAGAGCTTTCCCATCTTGTCCGAAAGTTCAGATACTGTCCCTAAAAATGACATTTTCCCTTTACTTAAAATTCCTATTCTGCTGCTCAGCGTTTCAACTTCTGCCATATCGTGGCTGGCTAAAACTATGGTTTTTCCTTTATCACTCAGTTTTCGTATTTCATCATGGAGAGCGGCTCTCCCCTCTACATCAAGTCCGGCTGTGGGTTCATCGAGAAAAATAACGTCGGGATTTCCCACAAGACTTAACGCCAAGTGCAAACGTCTTTTCTGTCCTGTTGACAATTTATAATACGGAGTTTTATAAAATTCATCAACGCCCAGTGACTTTACCATTTCTCTGTCTATATCTGTTTTGTTCCACTGTGAAAACAGATTTAATGCTTCAAAAGGCTTAATAAAGGACGGCAAGGAGGATGACTGAAGCTGTATTCCTTTTTTGCCCATAACACTTATTTTACCGCTGTCATATTTTCTAAGGCCCTCTATACACTCCAAAGCTGTGGTTTTTCCGGCTCCGTTTATTCCCAGCAGTGCAAAGATTTCTCCTTTTTCCACTGTAAAACTTATACCATTTAAAACATCTTTTTTCCCGTAACTCTTTGTTAAGTCCATAACTTCAACAATGCTATTCATTGCCGCACCCCTCAAAAGGATTTATCCCGGAGTTTAAAAAATATATTTCCAAAGACTTTCCTATAAATTCGTTTACTCTTTTCTGTCTTTCTATAAACTCCTCACTGCCGTCAATTTTTCCTACTGACATAAGCTTCGGAAGCATATCCATATTTCCGCCTGTAAATTTAGAAACCATCTCCCAAAATCTTTTTGCAGCATCCAGAGCTTCTTTGCTTTCAGGATTTACTCCCCCATCTATAAGCTTTATTATCTCATCGTTAATTTTATTAAAATCATCCATAAAGCATTTACCGCTTTTCTGGTCGAAATTTTTTCTGATATGCTCCATCATATCATCGTCAAAATGCTTTATGAGCCAATAGTATTGGTTATTCATTTGAAGATTTACAATTATATCCGCATATTTTTTGAAATCAACTTTGTTCATTTGAATAACTTCTTCTTTGAGAAGTTCAATTTCTCTTAAGGATTCCGACAATACTTTTATCCTGTTTTTTATGTCCTCAGCCTGACTTGTAAGGGCATTTATAACCTCATCGGGCGTATCCAAAGGAAACAACCTCTTTTTTATATCATCAAGGGAAAATCCCAAGGATTTCAAGGATAATATCTGATGAATTTTTATAAGGTCTTTTTCGGTATAAAGCCGTCTTCCGCCCTCGCTTTGGGCTGAGGGTGAAACTATTCCTTCCTTATCATAATACTGCAATGTGCGCACGGACACACCCATTTTCTTTGCAGCTTCTCCCACTGTCATATAGCCTTCGGGTATTGCCCTGTATTTTTCCATAGAGCTCACTCCAAATAAATTATTTTCTGCGCTTATTATAACTCATTACGCTGCGTCATAAGCAAGACTTTTTTACAAAAAAACAGCGGCAAAATTACCGCTGTCCGTAAAATAGGTATTACTTTTTATTCTTTTTTGTTACATACAAAGCTATGATATTGACCACCGGAAAAATCACTCCGGCAACCACAAAAATTATCCAGCTTTGTCTCCAGTTATTGGTTACAAAACTATAGCCAAGATATGCCGCCACAATAAGAAGCCAATACACAGTTGAGACTATTTCGCTCTTTTTAACACTTTCCTTTTTTATTACGGTGTAGTCCTCTTCCTGCAAAAGCTTTTTATAGCTTTCCCATACTATACCCACACGCACAAAAAAGATAACCCCTATACCTGCCAAAGCCATAAGCAGTGCCAGCATGGAAAGAATAAGCACCTGATTTTCATCATCAATCATAATTCCGATAAACAACGGTATTACAGAGAAAATACATATACAGGTTCCTATTATATTGTTTTTACTGTAATAGCTTTTAAAACCGCTTCTCTCGTTTCTTACCCATTGGCGCAGCTCTTCGGAAGTTTCAAAAACATCTTTTTGCAGGTAAAGGTAATCAGAGGTTTTTGTTCCGGCGTAAATGAAAATTGTACAGGCAATACCTGCAATCAACAGCAAAACTATAACACCGATACCTCCTGCAAAATTCTCCGAAAACTTTCCTTCTTCCGATAAACCTCCCATTATCAATAGGCATATAGGCGAAAGAATACAGAGATAAACCGCAAAAGCTATCCATGAAGTGAACCCCAAAGTTTAGACAAATAAATATTAAATTTCAACAGAATGAGT
>ERZ779866.523-NODE-523-length-42777-cov-38.455058_pt1 | contig 42777 bp, 46 predicted proteins | sample MGYA00511248_ERZ779866 | MGnify/ENA primary metagenome ERZ779866 (study PRJEB29588, sample SAMEA2155758) | human gut metagenome | biome: human gut; feature: human-associated habitat; material: faeces | place: Denmark | collected 2008/2010 ... | reverse complement strand
TTATATTATATTTCCTTAAGTCTATATTTTGCCTTTATATTATATTTCTTTACGTTCATATTTTGTTTTTATTATATTTTTGTAATTTTATATTCTATAAAATTAAGATTTGTTACCAATTTCTAAAAGTCTACTTTCTACTAAAACAAGCATATCTTCATATTTTGCTTTTTTGTCCTTTTCTTCTTGTATTTTTTCTGCTGGAGCCTTATTTACAAAACCTGGATTACTTAGCATTTTTGTGGCTCTTTGTATTTCGCTTTGTAGTCTTTCTTTTTCTTTTTGTAATCTTTCCTTCTCTTCTACTATATCTACAAGTTCTTCAAATGGCATATATAGTTCTACACCATTTGCTAATACTGCCATAGCATTTTGTGGTATTTCTTCTTTGTTGTCTTTTACTTGTATTTCACTTCCAAATCCTAATTTTAATAACCATGGTTCTGAATCTTTTACAGTTTCTTTTAAATCAGATGTTACAAATATTAATTTAGATTTTTTAGAAGGATGTACATTTCTTTGTACTCTTATATTTCTTATTCCTATTATTATATTTTTTAATTCTTCTACTGCTTGTATTTCTTTTTCATAATTCAAATTATTATCATATTCTGGCCATTTAGAAATCATTATACTTTCATCATTATTATATAATTTTGTATAAATTTCTTCTGTAATAAATGGCATAATTGGATGTAATAATTTTAAACTGTCTGCTAGCACTTTATTTAAAGTATACATAGCTGCTAATTTTGTTTTGTCATTTTCATTATATAATCTTGGTTTTACCATTTCTATATACCAGTCACAAAATTCGTTCCAGATAAAGTCATATATTTTTTGAGCAAATACACCTAATTCAAATCCGTCTATGTTATTTGTAATTTCCGCTACTAAAACATTTAATTTTGATAAAATCCACTTGTCCGCATATGTTAAGTCGTCTTTTATATCTTTAAATTCTATTTCTTTATAATTTTCTAAATTTCCTAAAACGAATTTAGATGCATTCCATAATTTATTTGCAAAATTTGAAGCAGCTTCTAGTTTTTCTGGCATATATCTTATATCATTTCCAGGTGATATCCCTAATATTAATGAAAATCTTAGTGCATCTGTACCATATTTATCTATTACCTCTATTGGATCTATTCCATTTCCAAGGCTTTTTGACATTTTTCTTCCTTGTGAATCTCTTACTATGCCATGAATAAATACATTTTTAAATGGTGCTTTTCCTGTATGCTCAATTGCAGAAAATATCATTCTTGCAACCCAGAAGAAAATAATATCATATCCTGTAACTAATGTATCTGTTGGGTAAAAATATTTAAAATCTTCTGTTTGTTCTGGCCAGCCAAGTGTAGAAAATGGCCATAATGCAGAACTAAACCAAGTATCTAGCGTTTCGTCATCTTGCTCTATATTTTTGCTTCCACATTTATTACATTTTGTAATTTCACTTTCTGAAACTTGCATATTACCACACTCTTTACAATAATATGCTGGTATTCTATGTCCCCACCACAATTGTCTTGATATACACCAATCTCTAATATTTTCCATCCAATTAAAATATGTTTTGTCAAACCTCTCTGGAATAAATTTAACTTCTCCATTTCTAACAGCATCTATTGCTGGTTTTGCCAAAGTATCCATTTTTACAAACCATTGCTCAGATATTTTTGGCTCTATTCTATGATGGCATCTATAACATTTTCCTACATTATGTGTATAATCCTCTATTTTTACTAAAGCTCCTATTTCTTTTAGCTTTTCAACTATTTTTTCTCTTGCTTCATACAAATCCATTCCTTCATATTCAGGAACTAAGTCATTCATTTTTCCAGTTTCATCAAATACTTCTACAACTTCTAATCCGTGTCTTTCTCCTGACTCATAATCGTTAGGGTCATGAGCAGGTGTAAGTTTTACAGCACCTGTTCCAAATTCCTTTTCTACAAATTCATCTGCTACAACTGGAATTTCTTTATTCATAATTGGAAGTATTACTGTTTTTCCAACTAAGTCTTTATATCTTTCATCTGCAGGATGTACTGCAACTCCTGTATCTCCAAGCATTGTTTCTGGTCTAGTTGTTGCAACAATAACATATCTATTTTCTTCGCCTTTAACTTTGTATTTTATATGCCATAAATGTGTTGGCTCTTCTTCATATTCTACCTCTGCATCTGATATAGATGTTTTACAATATGGACACCAGTTTATCATCTTTTTGCCCTTGTAAATTAAACCTTTATTATATAACTCTACAAATACATGTTTTACTGCATTAGATAGTCCTTCATCCATTGTAAATCTTTCTCTATCCCAATCGCAAGAACATCCTAATTTTTTAATTTGGTTAATTATTATTCCACCATATTCTTTTTTCCATTCCCATGCTCTATTTAAAAATTCTTCTCTTCCTAAATCTTCTTTGCTTATTCCTTCTTCTTTTAATTTTGCAACTACTTTTGCCTCTGTAGCTATTGCTGCATGGTCTGTTCCTGGAAGCCATAAAGTATTATATCCTTGCATTCTTTTATATCTTATTAACAAATCTTGTATTGTTTCATCTAAAGCATGTCCCATATGTAATTTTCCAGTAATATTTGGTGGTGGAATTACTATAGTATATGGCTTTTTACTTTTATCTTCTGATGGTTTAAAATATCCACTTTCTTCCCAATTTTTATAAATTTTATCTTCAAAATCTTTTGGATTGAATTTACTTTCTAATGTATGTATTTTATTCATAATCTCAAATCCTTTCTGTTGCTTACTCTTATAAATCTATTTTTTGTTCTTCTTGTTTTTTTATATATTTTTTATCTGTTTTTTACAATTTTATAGTTTTATAATTTATAGCTTTTATTTTACTTTTACTAAATTAAAATTTAAATAATCTGAACTTACCAAATAAAATTCTATCCCATTTACATTTCCTTCTATTGCTTCATTATGTGAAGAACCATGTAAATGACCATAATAGCATTTTTTCACACCATATTCTTTTAATATTTCTATATATTTTTTTAAATTATTCAAAAACTATATTATTATTTTCGCAATATTTTTTGAGTTCATTTACTAAGCAAATATTACATTTGATTTTATCAAATTCTTCATCTAACTTTTCAAATCTTGGTTTTAACTGCCCATCAATGTTTACATCACCCATGAACATTGATAATGGTCTAGCCCAAACTTGATTTGGTGTGTTTTCGGTTAACTTAAAACGTTTGTAAATTACTAAAGGTTCATCAGTTTCTGTATGTTTAGCCGTGTATAAAATGTCATAAATAGTTCTGGTCTTCGTGTGTAGGTATAACTTATGATAGGTAGTACTAAAAAGCATATCTTAAAACTCCTAACTATACTTTATATAAAAACGGACAACAGATATAATCTGCAGAATTATTGACAATTTTAATAGAATACCATTTTCTATTATCGAATTCGCCGGGTTTTAAATATGTCATTCTTTTAACCGTTGTATATCGATAATTACTATAATCCCAAGTTTTAAAGAAAAATGGCTTCTTATATTTACAGAAATCTAGAAGATAACAATTTTCACCAAATATATTAGACTTATAATCACTTAATGCACACGGTGTCCCAAAATAATTTAGTAAAAATTGTACTTGTCTAGCTAATTCTTCACGTTTAAGAACAAATCTATAATTCCACATATTAAGTATAACACCAACCATTGAGTCTTGCCAACCTTTAATGAAACTCATAAATTCATCAGGTTGTAACGTCATTTCATAAGTTACATCTAATAGTGGCATTATATCTAATAGATCTTTATATTTTTTACCGTATTCAAAACCACGTTTATATTGTTGTTTTGAGATTTCATACTTTTTACTTGCATAAACTGTGTTTCCAGTAATAGGTGTTAATAAATATGAATTTTTTAATAGTTTACATATTTCATAATCATTAGTATCCTGTATATGTAATTTACCAGGATGATTATCAGGACATTGTTTCCAACACCTATTAAAAGGTTTACAAAGGCATGGTCCAACTGATCCTAAATCAAGGCATCTCTGATATTTAACTCCATATGCAATTCCATCTGATGGAAATATTACATGATCATTATAACTCCACAATACTAATTTTACGCACCTATTTGGTTGTTCTAAACTCTCTTCAATAATTACATCCTTAAATCCTTTTTCGGTTAAAACTCGATAATTTTTATCAAAATTTTCGATTTTAACATACCCATGATCGGTTGTTAATATAGCTCCATCACATAAAATACCCATAGAGTATTCATTAGACCTCCTTTGTTATAGTTTACAAACTGATCTTTTGGCAGGTTCTGCTGTCGGAACACTAGTTACCGAAACATTTGGAGTAGACGGGGCTACCGAAGCACCTGAATTTAGTAGTACCTTACTACCATCGACAGCAACATATCCAGAACTTACTACACTCGTCTTACTCTCGCCTCTACATTGTAATTCTTGGGAATCTAGCATTAGCTTCCCATCTGATTTAATAGAATAATCTCCGCCAGATTTAAATGACGTAGAATCTTTAGTTTCATTAATTAAACTTTGTGAAAGAATATTAATATTTTCACCAGCTTCTATATTAATATTATTAGTGGCTTTAATATTGATGTTTGTGTCCGTAGACACGTTAATATCATTTGTTGAATGTAAATTAACTTTTCCATTTACATATATATCATAATTACCACCATTAACAGTAATAGATGATGTACCATCAATTTGAATGTCACGATTAATGCAAATACGTGAAAATGAATTCAAATCAGTTGATAAGTAAATACCATCATCATTTATTTTAATAGCTGTTTGCTTACCCTTGTGAATTATTAATATAGCATCAGGATTACTTGATGATTTCTCAGTTATAGCAATAGCTGTTTTATTTGGGGTCATTGCTACAATTGTTTCTTCATCACGATCTTCTTGATTTTCTTGAGCTGTTGGAATTCCTTCTTCTTTAGATGTATTATCTAAGTCTCTTGATCCATCTTGTGAATTATTATTAATACTTTCAGGTTCTGTCTTTTCCCAATCTTGTTTTTTTTCAACAATATATTTATCGGTTGTTTTAATACCGCCAGCAATTTCCATTAATTCATTTTCTTCTTTAGTTGGATCTCGGCCAAATTGTTCTTTAAAATATGATCCATAAGAAGTCTTTTTAAAGGAATCATCAGAAGTACTTCTTAATAATGATTTACCAGAATTTTCTTTTTCTTTATTACCACTATTTAATTTACTTAAAGCCCATTCTCGGTATTTTTGAATGTTTATTTGATTAACTAAATCTACTAATTGACCGAATTTAGCAATTGCCATTTTCTGCAATTCATCGAACTGTTTTATAATTTGATCAATATCTAATTTAATAGAAAGATTTGCTCTACTTTTAACCTTACTTAAATCTCGTTCTTTTTCAATTTTTCCGGTTTCACCGCAGCAAATCCTTTTGATTGATGGAGTCATTGCTAAATCTTCATCACCAACAACCTCAACAATTCTACCAGAATTTATATCTTCTGTCGTAAATTCAACAGCAACGCGTTGACCCTCATATAGTGGTTTGTAAGAACCAGTCATACCCCGTGAAGATCCACTAATACGACTACCATTAATTTCATTCATACAGAATATGCCTTCAGTTTCGGGCATATATGGTAAAATTTCAGGTAGGTGAACTTTGTATCGACCCCTACCATCTGGGTCAAACCCTTTGACAATTTTACCGATAAATTTTCTTTTAGATATAGACATCTACGTTTTTTAAATCCTAAATAGCATTATTTAGTTTTTTTAATAAATCTATTTTGATTTTGTCGAGCTTACTAATACACTTAATCATATCATAATTTTTATACGCAGATTCAACTCCACCAAATTCATTTCTAATCTTAATATCTAGCATATCAATTAACTCATCAACACTTTTTAGTTCTATCACATTTTCATATGTAGTACGTTCATTAAGTTCCCACCATCTATTTGTTGGTGTTGTAGTAACCTTTGAAGTTTTAAAGTAATTTAAAGGTACATTAATATCCGCCACATTACTTCTATACCATTCAAGTGCGTCTCTTGTCCGTTGACGTTCTTGACGAGCATTATAATAATCTTCAAATATACTCGCAGATATACCATTCCTCCAAGTCATATTTACATCTCCATTTCAATCATTTTAGATTCCGAAAATTCACCTTGAAATACTTTTTTTGCATATTTATATTCAGTTAATGATTCAGACGGAAATGTCATATCTACAAGGTATCTAATTCTCGGTTGAATTTTATTTTCACAAGTTCTTAAAATTCTACCAGCTGTCTGTATTAGACTAATTTTACCACATAATGGACAAGCATAAATTAAAGAACTAAGTTCTTTAAAATCAAATCCAGTTCCAGCAAAAGCATAAGTTGCTACTAAAACATTATCTGATTTATCAAACTCCCGTTCTTTGCCATAATATTGAGTATTTTTTATACCCGCTTTAGTTAATGTTTCACTAATAGTTAGAACTTGCTTTTCAGTTTGACATATAATAATAATTTTATGTTTATCTTTTAAATCTTCTGAAACAAATTTAACAAATGAGTTTAAATATTTTTCAGAATTACATATAATTTTATTATAATATGCTTTTCGTTGCAAGTATTCTTGCATCTTACTTAGCACAAATCTATATTTATCCAGTCCAGATTTGTAGAAGATAAAATTAATTTCTGGTTGATAATCATAATTACGATTTTCGTATATAATATCACCAATCGTATTTTTCATTAATATTTCTTGTTCTTTCTTTGGATATGGTGTTGCCGAAAGACCAAGTATATTATCCATCGGCAAGATACTTGTAACTTTTCCATATTGCTCAGACGATGAACTCTTGTGGCATTCATCAAAAAAAGCTAATCCATATCCATGATTTTTTAATCGTGTATATATGTCTTTAGGATCTTTTTTAATCTGCCGGACTAATGTTTGCACTGTAGCTACTACAATCTTTTCATGTCCTTCTGGAAATAATTTCTGACGTATAATTCCAACATCATTTGGTGTTAGGTCTGTAACAGAAAATATTTCCCGAATCCATTGTTTTTGTAGTGCTTGACTATCAACTATGATTAATGTCTTATATTTTAATAGTGATGCTAAGTATACAGCTAAAATTGTTTTACCACTACCGGGTCTAGCTTTGATGATTCCGCTAACCCTACCGGTTTCATTGAATTGCTTAAGTACAATATTAGCTACATCGCTTTGCATCTTTCTTGGAGTTATTGAACATGTAAAATTAATACAATCAGGTTCGTAATTTGTGTTAATTAAACGAAGCTCATCCGATGGGAAAGTATAATAAAAAAATCTAGGAAGAATAATTTTACTTTCAGATCTATATAGAACAAACAGTTCTTTCGCACTTTTTAATATCGGATACTTTGAAAAATATGAATTTTCATTTTTAGAATCGATTACAGTCCACACTATGAATTATCCTTTAATTCTTTTGTTTTATTCCGAAGAAGATTATTTAGTTTTGTTTTTTGTAATTTCGTCATTGAAAATTCTTGATCAACCTGATCTGTAATAATATCACATTCTTTAAAATCTCGCGTTTTAAGATATGCCGTCATTTTATATTTTTCTTTTCGATATACCTTATTACCGTTCTCATCAGTATAAATCATCAGAATAACATCATTTGATAATTCTTTAACACTAAGTAAATACAATTTACCAGATTCTTTCTTAGAACTATCATTTGCTTTAATTGATTTTATTTGTGTTATTTTTTCACGAGGAGCACGTAGATACTCTTGAACACGACTCCATAATTTCTCATTTTTTTGTTTATGAGTCTGATTTCTAGTATTATCTGAAAATATGAAATAATTATCGATTTCAGTTCCAATATAATCATTATATTCAAAATCGCTATATTTACTTTTAATATATTTATTAAATAGTTCTTCACCAATTATTACATATTTTCTACTTGGAAAATCAGAAATAATTGTATTTACAATATTTTGGCCACAACTTTCTATTAATTGTGATACTTCTGCATTCTTTCCAAGCTCAGACTTATTTTTACTACAACAACAAATTTGATTAATCAACATCCAATTTATGTGTGATGGAAATAAGTCGATATTTGTTCTAACTAGATTAGGAGGTGTCAAAATTTTATTTTTCAATAAGTCATCATTATTTGAAAACAAATTAATAATCATTAAGTCTAATTCACACTGATGACTTATATTACCATCGATATTAATAAATTTATTATTTAATAACTTACAATTGTTACAATTATCATTTTTTAATTGTTGTAATTTACCATTATAGTCAATTAAAAAACCCGGTAATTTATTTTTATTATTAATAAGTTCTTGAACTGTTATGTCTGTTTGCTTATCACGTTCATCCCGTTCTAACTGAAAATCATCATCAATCTTAATCGTTCTTTGATTATTATTTACTAATAGATCGATATCAATAACATCAGTTTGTGTTATATGACCAACTAAAAATAGTTGATATAGAAACTTTAATTCGTGATAATTTAAATATAAATTATATCTAGTTTCAAAATATTTCTTAAATAATTCCATTATTTCTAATTGTAATGGAAATTTATTTACATTTGATTTATGATAATGAATATACTTCGAATATAAAGAATTATTCGCTTGTAATACATATCTAAACGAAAAAATAAAATCAACCAGATCTGGTTCTAAATATAAATTATTCATGTATTTATTAAAATATATTATCAAACTTGGCATATTATATACCATCGTTAATAATCTTTTAATAATTGTATTGTCTAATTTATATTGATCTAAAAAAGAAGTCAATTCATCTTTTGTTAATTTAGGTTTTACGACGTAAGATACTAATTTTTTCAAACCATCAAAATAATTTGGTTTCACTTTCTTAATATTACTTACGGCCATAAATCACCTCCTATCAACTATATTTCTATATTAAAACACTAAATGTACAAAATTATTATACTGTTAACACTTTTATTCCATTTAGTATTAAATAAAAACCGCCCGAAAAGGGCGGTTAAGTTGTGTTTAATTAGTTTCCAACATTGTGGTTCATACCACCAATAATTTTATTCACGAGATTATCAACTCGATTAACTTTAACCTTTGTTTCAACATAAGCTGAGAACATGGGTTCAAGCTTTTTGTATTGTTCTTCAGTCAAATCTCCGTGGGCGACAGCATTACAAATATTCTCATGAATACGATTCATCAGACTCGTAACACCACGTTTTGAAAGATTCAACTTCTCACAAATAAACGCGGTCGGTTTAGTTGAATAAGCCTTATAAACAAATTCAACTTCATTATCGTCCAGATCATCAATCGACCGATAAGAAGATCCTTCACCCTTCGCACGTTTCGTATATTTACGCTTCGGACGTTGTTCTTCAGACATATTTGTGGATGAAGAAGTTTGATAGGCAATTTGAGGAATTTCATTTTCAGAATTAACGATCTCACTCACAATCTCATTCGCCACGTTTCCATTGTCTCCAAAAAGATCAGAATCTTGAATTTTGTTTGACATGTCTTCAATGCCGGGGATTTCGAAATCAAGTCCGCTCATCTTTAAACTCTCTTTTGGTTTAGGTTGTTAAAAACTGTTTGAATGAAATCCTTAAAATTATACTCTTCCTCCAAATTTAAGTATTGACGTTTAACGTCTGAATTAGTGATGATCTTTAATAGCTCATCAAGATGAGATGACCCAGATATGACATATTCTGTTTCTGAATCAAATACGGCTCGCATTTGATCAGAATTCATCTCACCTAATCCCTTAAATCGTTGTATAGAATATCCGGATTCTGCATATTTATTAGCATCCGTTATATTATACAACGGTATAAAAGTTTTATTTTTATACGCACCATATAATGGTGGTAATACCACAGATAAACGCCCCTCTTTAATTATATCTGGGAAAAATTTATTTATTAATAATATTACGAGAACGTTGATGTGCAGGCCGTCCGGATCTGCATCCGCCACAATCTTAATCTTTTCATATCTATGTGGTGGAGCACCAATAGCTTCGATAATATTTTTAATTTCTTTATTTTCTTTAATTTTATGAAGTGATTGTTTTTCAATATTTATAACTTTACCACGAAGAGGTAAGTATGCTTCTCTTGATGCATCCCTACATTCTCTGACAGGTGCAGCAGCTGAATCCCCCTCAATGATATATAAAACATCACCAGGTTGTTGAGAACAATCACATAATTTATTCTCAGAACTAATCTTCTTTTTAACAATTTTAGTAATATTATTAAGTTTTTGACTTAATATCTTACTAACAGTATCTTTAATATATTGTTCGCCTAATATTTTGATTATCTTCGATTCAAATTGGCCGTCAATGATTTCTTTTTTAACATCAGAAATCATTCTAGTCTTTGTTTGTGAATCGAACTTTGGAAACGGCATCTGTAATGATATATATAGTCGTAAACCTTCTATCAAAAACCGTTCTGGTGTTTTTGAATATTTCTTATCTAGCTTACTTAACAAGTTTGTTTTAATTATATTTACGACATTATTAATATATACACCGTCACAAAACCTTAAGTTCACATCACCAGTTATAACTGTTTCACCGGGTTCATACGTGATGAATGCTACAATTGATCCTGGTAATACGAATTCTTTATTCGTTACAGGCTCAACAACTTTCATTTTAGTTGTTTTAAATGAACATTCAAATAGTGGTGTATTTTTACTAATATGTAAAACATTTCTAACAAAATCACTGAGTGATTCTCGTTTTAATTCTTTCTTATTAAATATGAATTTTATATTTTCAAGTTTAGCTTGAGCTAATCTACATCTTAGTAAAAATGTATTATAATCTGGTGCTATAGAATCAAAATACTGTTTATTCGGCCTAAACATAATCTGTGTAGACCAAGTATCGGACGGATCGACCGTTTCCTTTACAACCAATTTTGAATCTACAAAACGATAATGATTCGTTTTAGATAATACTTCAACATATTCAGATAACGCATTAACTGCTACAAGTCCAACGCCATTTTGACCAAATAAACTTTCAAGTTGATCCGAATCAAATGAGAACTTTGTTCCAGAATGTAGTTTTGTAAATAATGACTCTAATGCGTCGACTTTTTCGCCGGTATTTTCATCAATTGTTTCACCAGACGGTAGTCCTCTGCCGTTATCGCATATTAATACGTCACCTTTTTTTGAGAAGTTTAAAGATATTGTATCTCCAAACTTGTTTCGTATTTCATCCAGTGAATTATCAATTAGTTCATGGATTAAGTGATTACAATTAGACGTATCACCAACAAACATTCCAGGTCGCAGTCTTATCGAATCTATTGAATTTAATATTCGGACATTTCGTTTTTCTTTCATTTAATTCAACATAAGTTTAAAGTTGTATTAAGTGATTCACACACATTTGATTGTTTTAATTGTCTGTGTTCTTTTTTAGAATTAATTATTTCGTGTGAATAATCAAATGAGAATGTCGCTAAAAATAATATAAACACAATAAATACTGTTGATAAAAAATATGTTGATAGTTTATTAAAGATTAAATTTTTGTTTAACTTTTTTAAACTGAATGTCGATTTCATTTTTTGGTATATTCTTAAATTTGTTATATATTTCACACTTATCTGTCTTAGATATGATATCTGCAATTAAAATATCATCTGGTATTAAAAGATGTCTAGCTTGTTTAACACCATTGGTAAACAATTCAGACGTTCTATCTAAGTTTTTTGTACATATTTTTCGAAGAATGAATCCAATTTGTGTTGAAATTTCTAAGTTTAAATAGAATTCATCTTTATCATTGAAATATTTTTTATTTATATATATTGTATTATTTAAAATATCATTTTCAGATATATTGACATTATCACAAAATACAATATTTATATTTAATGATTTACAGATCTCATTAATATCTATCGGTAAATTTCCATTCCAATAATACTTTAGTATATATCCTACAAATGGGACGAGAGCCCCATCTGTAGGATTATCTAAATCGAGAATCTTTTTATTTATATTTATTTTCATCAAGACGTTTTTTGATTCGTTCCATTCGAATTTTAGCCGCGATATTTTTAGAATGTATCTTGATCATATCGGGCATTATGAATTTTGGATTTGTCATTACTTGTTCTTCAATCCAATCAAGAACAAAATATCCTTCCGGTAATCCAAGTCCAAGATCATTATCAAGGCTTAAAATACCAACATTACCATTATTTTCTTCAAGTTCTTTTATAGTCTCATCAACAGTGTATGTTCTGATAAAACCCGCCGGTGTTTCTCGAATATCATCCAGAAAAATATTGACCTTCATCTTAGTCATATTCATCAATTCAATTCTCCTTTTTGAATCAATTTCTATATTTCTATATTAAAATAGAAATTATTCAAATTCCGGATCTAATTCTATGTACGTATAATCAATATTAAATCCAAGAAATGTATCCGGAATAATCGCCGTATTAATGTATGGAAGTTGATTCACAGTAACCAATAATTTGTCATTACCGTTATTGTGCACAGATACTAACCAATTGGCGTGCATGTATGTATTCTTATATCGAATTGTTGCGTCATGAATGTTATATTTGGGCTTAAACCAATCAGTATCATAATCAAGATCGATATATCGATAATCTACATTGTAATCTTTATATACATCTGGAAATACTTTAATATTACGATTTGGGTATTGGGAACTAGTTACGGTTAATGTTTTAAATATCTTGTTGGCCTTACAACTAATGAACCAGTTTTCCTTTTTAAACTTATCAACAAAACACTTTTCCGCCTCCTCTAAATCCATTTGCTTCTTATGTTCCCACCAATACTTAATCCTATATCCAAGTTCCACGTGAGGCATAAATGTGTCATCAATTTCATGATTACACCAAACATAAACGACAAGGTTCTTATTAGGTTGTACATTGATTCTTATGTCAGAAAACCAAGGTTCATGTCGATACTTACGTCGAAGATGACTAACTATTTCTTGAGCTTGAGTTTTTGGCGCAAAGTAATTCTTATTTGGAATGATGTCACTTTCAGTATACATTACCATATTTTTATATCACCATTAACGGATAGATGAAAAGTTTTAGATATTTCTTAGGTATAATGTCGTTGGTTCGAAATGATTTTATTTTTTCATATTTATACTTAGATGACAAATACTTACTACCATCACATGCATAATATCTATAAAATAACTCATCAAGATTATTTTGTTTTATAATTCTATAATAATCATTTGAATATATTTTATTAAGTTCATGTCGATCAATCTGGTCGCCAGAAAATATTTTTTGACACACATCAAATAAATATTTCGGTCGATCTTTATATATACCTTTTATTATTAATTCATTATCTTTTACGTAATGTGATGTTCTATTATATCTAATATATGTATTATACTTTGTTTCTCGTATGACGAAACCCAAATAGTTCGTATAAAAATCATACAACTTTGTGTTTTTAATGCTATCACCACAAAATACAATACCATCTTTTTTTAATTCAAAAACATCATTTTCAGCATTTGCATACATTACACATGACGAAATAATCATTTTTGATAAATAGTTTAACTGTTTTAAATAAGGTGTATCTTTTAAAGTTGTACTGATGTGGATATTCTTTTTTATTTTTTCATCCATTGAATTTAACTTTTGAATAAATTCACAGTTTTTATCAAACAATATATTACATAATGTCGGAAATGCCGAATGAATATCAACTTCATATACATCTTTAGCTACAATCTTGCTATTAATTGCATCGGCGTAATAGTATGCAATTTTATCTAACTTGTAAAATTCTTTATTTTTTTTAGACACATTTACATTTGAATATATTTTAAATATATCTTTAAAAAAATTATCGTTTACAAGCATGATTCAATAACTCTACACTTTAACGATGTGATTATCAGATTTAAATCATCGTAAAAAATATCATCATCCTTTAAATTAAAATCATCACTAGATGGATCGTATTCAAAAAAATACATTTTATCTGGGAATATAATTCCGGTCGTAGTGATGTGTTCATCTAAATTTTGAAGTAAGATATATGCACTAGCTGTGGCCCTATCAATTATAATAAACTTCGGCCAAAACCTTACACCTTCTGTGTAATTTATCTCACTTTCTTTATACTTAGAATATATCTTAAATAATTTTAAGATGTTTAATATGTCATTTCGATTACACATTTCATTATGTCGCCAATTAGTGCTAAAAGGTGAAGGTGAGGATATTTTTTACTTTGTAATGTCTCAATATATTGAGACATAATATTTTTCATCGGAATAAAATGAATAGACTTATCAATTTCTTCAAATATTAATTCATAATTAATACCATAATTATTAGTAATAATTTGTGTCAACTCAACCCAATAACTTCCAATCAGTTCAGAATTAACAGGATTAATAAATGTTAACTTCTTGATCTTTAGGTCTTTACAATTAATAAAGTTCTTAATAATTGATTGTGTTAACAAAATTACTTTATTTTCAATATCTTGATTTAATTCAATATCATCAAAAATAATAGTTTTATTATTCATCAATGATGATAATTGAAGGTTATTAATCATCTCTCTCATTCCCTTTTGAGAATTTTGAGAAATCCACGTTTTTAATTCATTTTCATTATAAGAACATTCTTCTTTATTTAGGATGTATGATAACCTTGTATAAATTTTATCTTGATCTAAATTTGAGAAGTCAATTCTATATAAAAATCTCTGTAAGAGATGTTCGTCAATAAGATGTGGGTGATTTGAAGAAATAATGATTGAACAATAATCTTGAAATTGCTCTGTGTATTTTTCTTTTAGTTCTGTTTGAGATTGGCGGCTGAGTCTATCAGCCTCTTCAATCATTACAATTTTAATGGGTGAGGACACTGGTTGCGACCGAATAAATTCACCAATAGAATCAATTTCCTGCACAGATCTGGATTTAATAATCTTTAAATCGGCCGGTGAGTTGATAATATTATTAATAATAATTTTCGCCAGCGTTGATTTACCAAGTCCACCAGGTCCAAACAATGCAATATTTCCACAAATCTTCTTCTCGTTAATCCATTTTTCAATAATAGATTTCCATTTTTGATTCGGAAAGATTAAATCGTCTAAAGATTTTGGCCTATATTTTTCAGCCCAAGATATATTAGTGTCGATCATTGTTCACCTCTTTAAAGATTTTATAGTATAACTCTGACAATAATACATCAATATTATTAATATACGTATCAGTAGACGAAATTAGACAATCATAATCTGTAGAATGAATATTTAGATAACTATTTATATTAAAATATCTCGAATCATTTAACTTACTAAAACAACAATAGATAACGTCATTCTTTTTGTATATACAAATTTCAGTATTGTCGTAGTATCCATAAGCACGATCTTTTGCGTCGTTGAATCTAAAATCAATGAGATTATTATCAATTAAAAAAATAAAATTCTCAATTTTATCATGTTTTTCTTTAGAAATCTTCATTTTTTCTACAAAATTCTTATATGTCTCTTTGATTGCCTCTACTATCTTTTTTCTATTACTAGCCATAAATAAAATCCTCATTTATTCGTTTATTTCTATATAAAAAATTTAAATATTAAAAAAATGGAACCCAGAATATAATAATTCTGAGTTCCAAATAAGTTTATTTTAAATTTTCTTTTAAAACATGAATGATATAATTATCATAATTGTCAATATTATTTTTAATTTTATTAAATTCTTCAAATAGTTTTTCTTCAATAGATTTATATTCAATCAATTTTTGTATGTTCACTGTCGTACAAACATTCCTCACATCATTATCTGTTAATCTAATCTCAGATGCAACCCAAGAATTAGAACCCAGATCGTACTGATTAATAGTTTGTGTTATACTAAAATTAAACAATCCAATAAGTTCATCAATCGATTTGACTGTTGGATGTGTATGTATAATGTTGCGTATTTCTGTACAAATTCTATTATTTATGATTTTAGAATTCACAATTTGAACGTCATTAATTAATTTATTAATCGATGCCGTTCGCCACTTATTAAAGCAATTAATTAATATATTGTCAATAGAATATTGTTTAACAACACCGTCCAAATTACAAAAATAGCACTTAAAATTAACAGATTTATTTAAATATTTCTCTCTAAAATCCTCAATAAAGTCATCAACATTAATATTCCTCTTTAATGATGCGACTATGTGAATAGATTTTTTACTTTGATCTATTGGTTTATCTGTAAATGGTAATAGATTCTTTGAGTAATCATTAAGTAATGATTGAAACGTTGCTAATGGTGCTCGCCCCAATATTTCAAGTTTAATATTTTTACCACTCTCATTTAGCATTACTTTAGGATTATAAGAAACTCGACCCTCACCACTCATCAATATTTTAATGAATGCATTCTTTTCTTCTTCAACTACATTACAATCATCTTTATATGGAGCAATAAATGGCCCATACTCGGACTCAGATAAATCTTGATCAAAATTATCAGGAACCTTATATTTTTTTCTGACTCTTAATAACCAAAGTAATCTTTTTACAAGATCTTGTTTTTTATACTTTGGAATAACAGTCTTGTGATAAGCTAATCCAACATGTATACCACCACCAATTAATCCAATAGGAACTATTGATGGTAAATATAATGGTTCCTTATCTAATTCTAACGATTCCCACGGTACATAATCTACATATTCAAATCCCATTTTATCAACCCAGGGAAGAATACTTGTTTCTGTATTGTGGACATAATAACCATTCGCGGTAAATGAGTGTATTTCTGGAACTGTTAAATCATATACATGATCTTTACCAACAGGTGTTACACTAATTACTTGTGAATAAATATAATTAGAATCGTAAAAATGTTTATATTTTAATTGGTTGTCTTTATCATAATTACTAAAATTACGACGAAAATACAATCTACTACAATGTACACCTTTACCAAATACTCGTTTTTTTGTAAATGGAATTAAATCAACTTTAGTACCAGAATGTTTTCCAAAATAATTAGATAAATTATTTATAAATTTAAATAACCTCTCTTTTTTATCTTGATTATTAAATCCGATATATTTTGCAAACATCAATCTGCTATTTAAATCTGAGATCATAATTTTATAACACGGATTTCTATTAGTATATTTGTCTAATGTGATCACTGATGTAATACTGAAATAACATTTTAATAATAATTGAATTTCAGTACACAACTGTATGGATGAATTAGAAAAATCAATACATCCAGTTTTTGTAACACACCCTTCCCCATCATATAGTGCTTGTAAAAAACGACCAATAACCGCTTGTGTTTGATAATAGATATAATGTGGAACTCGTCGATTTTTTGATATATCTACTGGTATATCGTATTCTTCGACAAATTGGTTAACTTTATCAATTGAATTTATATTAAATTCTACAAGTTCTTTATTTGTTAATTTATTATATTTGATTATTTTATCTGATATATATTTACTCGCATATAATTCAAATAAATTATTTAATTGCATGTCTGTATTAGAAAATCCAATTGTATATTTACGAATATAACCGTCTGATAAAATTAATCCTAATAAAGTTGCCTCTTCTTCATTTATATATTTAATATTACAATCGTTTAAATGATTTTGATCTATAATAGTGTCTGTGTTTGGTTGACACAGCCAGTCATTTGGTGTCAAATACTGGGCTTCTTTCCAAATAAAGCCACTTGGAGTAGCCACTAATAATGGATGATTTGGTGTACAACGAAGCATTATACCATTTTTTGTTTTAATTTCTACAATATCATGATATCCACTATAAATCATATGCGACACATCATGATATTGATTATCATGGCATAAAACTTTTAAATTAGACTGCAATTTTTTAAAAGGTATACGATTATTTATTTTTTCTTCATCATATATGTCTTTAAAGAAATTTTTAATGGGTATGTTGCCATAATTTGTAGTTATTAGTGTGTCACCAACAACACAATATCTTGCTGCTGGTGCGGGGGCGTCTACAAGACCAGGACCTCCCCAAGTTGATTTAGTATTATCAGCAAATCCATTACGAACCAAATTTACTAAAGATTCGTATGCCGATGTGTCGCCATGAGCGTGGAGTGTACCAATTAACTCACCAACAATCCTCGCAGATTTTGTTGTCTTTCTAGCAACACGGTGCATTGTCAAAAGTAATCGTCTATTAACCGGGATCAATCCATCAATATTTAATGGAATCATTCTAAATCTACTGATATACCGACCATATTCAGAATAAAATACAGGTATGATTTTATCCATTTAGAAAAACCCCACCGATTATTCGATATTAATAACTTGCTTCAAATACGAATGTTTTAGTCTGTTTACAAAATTTTTACCACCAGGGTAATTATCAACATAATAAGATATTAATCTAATTATATTTTCATATTTTGGATCGTTTAGTATTGTATTAAGTTCAACTTTATGACAAATACGATGATCTAAAAATTTAACTTCTATGAATGATCTTTTACGACCATAATCGCCATAATACAGATCCTCAGAAATACTTATTGGTCCAAAAATTCTATTTCTTATTATATAATGTGGATCATTCTTAGAATACCAATTATTAATTTCTTTTAATGTATTTATAAATAAAGAGTTGCGTGTATATTCATCTTTTGGAACGATAATAATTTTATTAAGATTATTAATATTACCTTTTAAGTATTTTTTATATATGATGTCAATACACCAAGTATTATAGTTTAAATTAAATTTTGTGTCTACCAATCGTAGTTTATCACAAAGCAGCGCCTTTAATTCATCAGATGATAATAGTGTACTATTATAATTAGCCAATCTTGATGATACTAAATGATATATTTCGCAAGTATTGTCATTATTAATACTAAAAGAACTAATATAACCAAGCTTCTTTTGAGTTCTTAATAATTGAAAGAATGTATTAGGATCCATACATTTATTATAATTAGTTCTTGGATAGGCTATATATGCAATATTTATATTATTAATAGATAATAAAGATCTATTATAACATCTACCATCATAATCATTAAAAAATGATGGATTATTTGTGAATATGATTTTTCCAGGTTTGTTTTGTAATTCTATATTTTTCAATACATATTGAACGTTTAACTTAATAAACATTTTTGATAATATCGATATAAGCTTAAATGGGTCAATTGTCGCCTTAAAATATATATCTTCCCGAAGTCTTTTTTGAATTTTACAAAATCTATTGTATTTTTGAAGCAATTCTTCTTGCATCTCATATCTCTCTTATTAGAGGTAAATCACCAACATCATTTGTATAAATAGGACAATATCCATTAATTTTAATATTCGGATTTAATCTATTTTTTACAAAATTTGATATTTTCATAGTATTATTTATGAATTTATTGTCATTATCAAATACTAGATTTAAATTATATTCACCAAATAATAGATGATTACTAATTAACCACTCGCAGATCTTCACATAGTTTTTACCAAGTATTGACAAATAGAATGTCTTATTCTTTGGAAATAATCCAAATTGATATAGTGAAATAATATCAAATGGTCCTTCGGCCAAAACGATATTTTTATATCTATCAAAATCAAATTCTTGAAAAAAATATAATTCTTGACTGTTTTTAGTTTTTATATATCGATAATTATTTTTTGGAAAAATAATCCGCGCCGTAACAAAGTTGTTATAATAATTATATATAGATACACACAGTTTATTATTTATTTTTTCTGGAGTCAATCTAAAATACGAATAATCAACATTTTTACATATTCGTCTATAGATATAATTCTGAAATACTTCAAAAGCTTGTTGATTTCCACTCCTATAATTTAAATTTTTTGTGTAGAAATCAATGTTATTAGATTTAACGATCTTGAATACATTATCACTTTTAGAGACATTGAATCTAATTTTACTTAAAAGGGCCTTAATGATTTCTTGATCATCAAATCCAAGATCCTGTAATAAGTTACCTAAACTTCCAGATGACTCACATCTAAAACAATGAAATACTGGATTTTGTGTACTTATATATAAGTGTCCGTGTCTATGAGCATCTTTTCTAAGAGCATCATCACAATACGGACAGTGTATCATAATTTCATTTCCAGAAATTCTAAAAACTGTAGATGTGTTTTTTAAGAACTGTATAATTGTTGGATATTCATCTTTCCACATTTTACTTAAAATAAAAATCGGGTTTTATCCCGATTTTTTAGTTTGTTTGTTATAGAGAACCCGTGTCAATCAAACTATCAGTTTTAGTTTCAGTAGCAAGTTCGTCCTCAATAATTTCATACATAGTATTTATATATTCTGTGTCTTTTGTCAGCATATCATTATTAAAATATTCCGACAACAAGTTATAACCATATTCACTGTATGGTCTATACATGTTAACAATACGGTTAAGTTCGTCAATCATTCTATTTTTATCATAATTAAACAGACAAAGACGTCTGCACCAAGTATCAATGTTTTGTTTATGATTGTTAAACGGAAAACAAAAATATCCAAGAATTAAAATATCTCTGAATAAATATACATAATCCGCAATATTTTGGTCTTCAACACTACTATTGAACGGATAAACATTTTTCAATATCCCCTCAATAATATTCACATAAACACAATCGTGCAACCATTGATAATTAAATGATCTATAAAATGCACTGTAAGCGACAGCCTTCTTGGTAGTTTGTTCACTCTTTAAAAGCTTCAAAAGGTCTAAACTAGACTTAAAGCTCTTTTTAAAGTCGGTATCTCTGTATACAGATGTATACAGCAGTGCTGCAATCATCAACTCTTTAATGTGTTTAGAATACTTTTGATTATCGGTCAAAAATGCATCATAAATGACAGAAATTAATGAGTTGCTATACAACTTATTGTATAAAATATGCTGAATCAAATAATTATATGAATAACGTTCATACTTATTCAGATACTTTAACACCTCAATATTTTTATATTTGAAATCATAAAAAAACTCAGGAATCAGTAGATACACATTAACTTCTTGTACAAGTTGATCACTTGATTTACAACAGTTATGCATAAAAATCCTCCATTTTGTATAGTTTCATTTAATATTTCTATATAAAAATATTAAATATTTAAAATTAAAAGAATTGTTTTAAACATGGCCCCACTGTTATAAAAAACAGTGGGGCTTTTTAAATTAGTAAATTATAGTCTGCGCCAAGTAATTTCTGAAATATACTTATTAACGACAGGTCTAATATAACCGGTGATAATTTTTTCTGGGTCACAATATTCAAGCGTTTCTTTAAAAAATAAATATTTACTCAACAGTCTATTATAATTATCGTCGTTTTTAGCCGCAGGATTAATCATTGCTAACTTATTTAATTGTGTAATAGTTAATTCTACAGTTTTAATGAAATCAATTTTAAATACGTTTGGTTTTTGCGTATACTTCAAGTTAAACATCATATCGAATTCTTCAAGAGAATTGATTGACATTAGTTCAAAGAATGATGGAATTAAACTATTTGGAGCATCTACACAAATGAATTCATATACATAAGAACCAATTAAATCGAGTCGATTACTATCATCATCGATCGAATCTATATCGACAATACTAAGATACGCGTCATTCACGTATATTAGCATATTTTTTAAAATTTGTCGCTTATAGTATATATCAATGAGTGTATTCTCAGAATTTTTTAAGTAATTATTTCCAAGCGAATCAAAATTTATATATTGTGATTTAATAAGCGATTCAAGTTCAGAAGCTTTATCTTTTTCAACTAGATACTCGTGGACTTCAGGATTTAATACGTTTTCAGGAACGTCATAATCGTTTACATCTAATGCCATTGACTAACCTTTATTAAATTTAAAATAAATCATTAATTCCAGTTGCATCGTTAAGGACCTCATATATTTCAATTGAAATTAGTTGTGTTTTACATGAGGACACCATAAAGTATTTATTATTCAAATTATTTAATCCGATAATAATTTGATATGTTTCGGCAGGATATGGTAGAAATGTAGATGATCTTAACAGTAAATCAGAATTATCAACAGATAATGATCTAATTTCTGGATCTTTCATAAATTCAGGAATAATGAAAAGCGCCGTATTTGGAATATTGACAATCTTAATATTATTATCTTTAATCAAAAATTCAATATATGATAATCCCTTACTTAAATTGATAATCTTATCTCTGGATTCTTTTTGAATTATCTGATTAGCTATATTTCTAGTTTGTTCAAAATCTGGAAATTCTAATTGAGAAACAACAGTATTTAATTGTCTAGGTAGAAATAATTTTGTTTGACCATTAGTCACAATGAATCTATTGGATTCCTCAATAATGTATACATTCTCATTTTTGAACATTTTAAACAGTCGAACCCATTTCTTAGGACTAGAAATATGTAAGTCAATATTTTGATTATCAAAGACTTCTTTTAGGTCGGCTTTTAAAATGGATCCAGATTTCAGTTGGTGCGTAATAATAGAATTTGATATAACTACAGATTCATCAGAATCTTTAGTTAGAAATTCTAAAATATCAATAAGAGCTTCCCATTTAGCCGGAGAAATCTTTTTAAGAACAACATCATCATCTGAAATAATATTAGAATCATTACTACTAACACTATCAACAACATCTAGTGGTGCAATATTATCATTTAAACCAGAATCGCCAAAATTAGATTCAAAGTCTATGATAAGATCATCTGACATATTAAGTATCCTTTTTAGGTGTTTATACAACAGTATAGTCTACAACTTTTGTACCTGGAGCATGATTAATTGTGCTTGTGAAATTAAAATTATATTCTTTAGGATTTTTACCACATTCGGTTAATTGGGTCCGAATATACTTCAGCAATCCATTCTCACAAGTATTTTCAAATTTATCGGCCGTTTGTGTATCCTCAAAAAATACTTTAATCTTGTGGGATTTTTCATCAATCATCACATCAAATTTATCACCATACATATCATTGAAGAAATCTTTAACATATGTCCACCTTTCATTAAAAGGAATTGTTAAAAGATTTTGATTATCCTCTTCAATAGTGATTTTATTTTTCTTAATGAAATCCTGAAGATATGTATCAAACATCAGATATCGCCTCATTGAATGGAATAATTTTACATTTTTTAATAGATCGTTCTTTTTTATCTATACTAATAATATTACTCAACACTTCTGTATATCCAACTACATGTTTTCTATCTATGAATACATTATCACCAATATATTCAATAGAATTATATAGTACATTATTTAAAAGCAAATAATTGTTATTTATTTTAACTATAGTTCCTCTTAATATACCACCAGTCGTCAGTAATATTAGTTCTTTATTTAGCGGAAATCGTAACATTTAAAAAATAAAAAGCCTACACATTGTGTAGGCTTTTCCTTAACGTTATTTATTCATTTACTGCATTTTCATCAGTATTGTTCCCCTGGTGCATCTCTTTACTCTTAATGTAATACTCGAAACTAACTTGACGGCGCTTTTTCATTTTTTCGCAAGCTTCTTTATAAATCATTACCTGACAATTAATAAGTGACTTAAATTTCTTATTAATCCGGAAATACATAGACGGTGTTTCAGGATTGGAAATTGAAGAAAAATCATAAACTGTTCGATAGTTCTTTTCGGGAACTTCGGGAAAATATTCTGCACGCAGCTTATTGATCAGTTCAAGCAGTTCCGGATTATCATGGAACTTAAAATAGTACTGAAGAAAAATATAAACAGTACTGTTTTCACCAAAAGTAGTTTTGGTCATGATCACATCATAGCTGTGCTGGAAATTGGAAGTCATAATAACACATCTCCTTAGTTAGAGGAACAAAATTAGAACGTTAAAAAACGCTCACCATAATACAAATTTAATATTTCTATATTAAATCTACAAATATACAAAAAACACTTAGCGAGTTATTAAGCCAAGAGCATTAAAATATATATTTTTTAAATCTGATGTACCACCAGTTGTCACTTGTAACTTAATATCATCTTCAGTAGGTTCATATAACTCACCGGTTTCAGAAATAGCGGAGTACATGTTTCTTTTAAGTTTATGGTTATCAGATCTGGCCGTTAATAGTTCATGAATTACATCATCAATATCATATGTAATGAAAGCTGAAATATCCAACTGACCAACTGATGACACGTTACCACTAGAGCCAACTTTAATTGGTTGCTTTGTAATACTATTCCATTTTACTGCACCACCGACCGACGCATATGCTGATGAAAAGTGTTCAAGGGCTTGGATGTATGTAATTCCGACAGGAACTGGTCTATCAGTAGTTATCTTCTTACCATTCTCATCAATAATTGTAACTTTTTCATCAAGTGGAACTTTTAGCATTTTAGCGGCAGATTTAATATTTTCAAATGATACAGAATGAAATGGTTCAAGAATTGTATACAGTTCCATTGTTCCATTTTGAAGATATTTTCTAACCGATGGTAATGGTAGTTTTGTTAATTTTTTCTCTATTGATTCTATTGTGTTTTTAGAACCGGTTAACTTATAATAATCTAGTATGTATTTAATTATCTCTTCAGTTTTTACTGTGGGTGTATTACACATTTCTTTAATACGATTACGCAATGTATAAGTAAGCTTACCTAAATACAATTCTTTAATGAAGCTTATATTTTTACGACCCAAAACTGAAGTTGGTGAAATGAAGATGTCAATATTACCACTTCTAGCAGCGGTAGCTGTTCCATCTTTATATATTTTACCAATAAGGCCCTTAGCGCCATATCTTGGAGCAATTTTATCTCCAACACGTAAGCGTTTAGGTGTCTTAATTAGATATACAATTTTTACACCACGGAACTCATTACCTTTTTGTTTATGACCACCAATTTTAAAGAATTTACTGTCAATATTGTCAGAAGCAGTCATTACTTCGAAGGCATCAGTTTTACCAAAACTTAATTTCTTACGAATCGCTTCAACCCTTTTGGTTAATTCTTTATGAAATGTAATAAGTTGTGGGTCACTCTTTAATTTATCATTGATATATACTTTGATATCAATAATTTCTCCGCCTGGAGATTTTAACATAATTGACTGATTGGTTGATCCTAAAATAGTTTCAACTTCATCACCATCTATGTCTAGATCATTAGCCATTAAGTAACTATCAATATCTTCTTGATACGCACATTCAACTAATGTTTCACCAGGTTCTGTATTTTTATTAAAATGCTTTTCAAGTTTAAATACTTTTGTTTCTGGTGGAACAATAATTGATATTTCTTTCATTGTGTCAGTGGTTGTTTCTTGACAAAAACTTTCACTACAAACATATGCATCTTCGTAGCTATAGCCAAGATATGACATGACAGCAATTTTTATGTTCTTTCCACTTGCATAACTATTTTCTTTTAATTTAAAGTTCTTAGTACCGGCCAGAATTTCATTCTTTTTAAACTTAGCTCCAGTCGGCAAGCTTTCCATTTCAAGACTAATGAATGCACCGCGTCGAGTTTGTGACTTTCTAGGTAGAATATCTAATACTTCTTCTTTACCATTACTGTACTTAACGGTCATTGTTTCATTTTGTTTTACATCCACAACCACACCATCAGCTTTTGCAATGTGTACAAATTTAGATGAACTTAATTGTGGGACAATGAACTCAGCACCAGTACAAACTAGTGGCATTTCTGTGTTATTTGTTGGTGTACAAAATGTTATAAAGACTATTTCTTTTTATAGTCGTTCAACTTAGAGTTTTTAAATTTTTTACCTTTTTATATAGAAATATAATAAATAACCACTATCAAAGAGGAGGTTTTTATGAGAAAAAGATCATTTAAAGACTTATCTTTTGGTACAATTAGATACATACGAGAAAAGTATTCTGATGGTGAATTAACAATTCCAGAAATATCAAGAATACTTCGCAGGACAACAGCGTCTGTTATTGGTATCTTGACGGGCAAATCACACAAATATGCTGGTGGGCCGATTGTTGACAAAAAACAAATTGTCATCGAAAAACAAAAGCTTCTTGGAAAACAAATTGTATTGAACATCCCAGGAGATGAACATGATATTGTTTTCTCAGACATCACAGAGGCCGCAACATTTTGTGTGACATTTAAATCTGCTAAAAGTCTACAGTCTGCCAAATCAAACATAGGTAAAGCCATTAAAAATAATGAGCGTGCCTATGGAATGTTGTGGAGACTTGGGAATTAAACTCACGAATCCGCTACTCGGCGGGTTCTTCATTATCTATTATTTCTATATATAAAAATTATTTTTTTAAGAGATAAATTCTAAGCTTGATATTATTTCTATCAATTTTTATGATTATTTGTCAGGCTACACCATTAACCTGACCGGAGTGTGTCGTTGCAAGTATAAGACGGTCACTATATACTTCTGAGCTTAATGGAATAAGTGCTTCGTTAATAGCTAATGTATCCCAACCTGTTAAACTGTCAGGATCTTTAAGACCATATGAACCATACTTATTTGTGATAAGTGGTGATAACGTATGGTGTGTTGTAATACCAACGTCAGCTGATTCTGGCGTTGCAATAGCTGACATATTACCAATATGTGAAACGTGAATATTTCTATGGGCTGGTTTTAATTCGTCTTTAGAACGAAGTCCACCAGGTCCAAGTTTAATGACTTTACTGGATAGTAGTAATTCATCAATTGGGTTCACAGATTGTGATAATGTCAACATTGATCCAGCTGTTTTTTCAACAGATTGGTCTGGTGGGTTTTTATTTAGAAATTCATTAATAACATAATCTGGAACAATCATCAACTTAGCATCAGAATCCCCGAAATCAACTTTATGTGAATAACTATTGGCAGCTCTAGAAAGCTGCTTATACAAAATACGCAGAACAATTTCAGACATTCTCGTTCTATATAACTTCAGGTCTGTTAATTGATCTGGTTTTTTATTTAGTAACATATCTAGTGCTGGACCAGCTAAGATTCCAGGAAGATTTGTTGGATAATTTTCATATTCTAATAGTTCATTTGTAATTGGATCAATAATATTAGATACTAAATTGTTGATCAGGAATATAGTTCTTGCACCATATGTGTTATTAATATGCTGTGCAATTTCTTCTGGATCATCTAGACTCTTAATTGGGTATTTAATTCTTTGTACTAATAAACCATTAACAATTAATTTTTCTCTTATTGTTGATGGATACAAAGCTAAATATTTACCATCTTCTAATTCTAAGAAAATATCTCCTGTAGCTGGTTCATCGTCAACAATGGCATAATTGATACCAAATTGATTAAGAGTAGACAACAACCCTTTTTGGAACCACATAAAGATAATAAATGGTATTTTAATACCACTCATGTATACAGCAATATATGGTATTGATTTCTTTGTTTTTGTTAATTTATCTTCGATATTAACTCGTTGTATTTTTTCCAACACTAAATCGTATAAAAATTCAAATCTATTGTTATTCTTAAATTGATATATACCTTTTTTATCAACTAAATTGTTATTTTCATCATACACAATGGTTGAATTTAAACCATCATATACAGATTCACCAACTAAATAGATCTTATCACCATCATTAAACGCAACTTCTTTATCAGATGCAGAAACAATTAAGTTTGGATAACGTTGTTGAATATAGTTTAAAATATCATTAATATCGGCGACATTAAATTTTAAGTTTTCAACAGATAGTCTGATAATTGCGTAATTTGTCAAGAAACGAACATCAAACTTATCAGTATGTGTTAATGGTTTAAGGTGTTGTTGTGTTGCAAATATATATCTATTACCACCCAATTTAAAATACTTATCGTTTATCACCGTAGGTATATTAAGTTTTAAATCATATGTCTTTTTATTACCGTCAAGATTTGAGACATTAATTGTATACTCAATATATCTATCAGTATCAGTATCAATATACTTATGGGTAATATTATTGATTTTAATTGGATGGTGTTGTTGTTTTTCCAGAGATTTGAAAACTTTTTCAATATTCTCATGGATATTTTGCATAAACTCCAGTTTTTGTCTAAACTGGCCGGTTGTTGACTTTAATGTCACAACCTCATTTATTTCAAATGGTAAAGATTCTGTTTTCTTTGGGAATTCCAATGGAACAGAGAAAACATCCAAATTCTTCAACTGATTGAATAGTAATGCTGGATTAGCTAAGTACGTTTCATCAATTTCATCAGTACCATGTAAAGATCTATTAACAGCTTTTAATACAAGTTTTTCAGCATTTGCTTTTGTAGGTACTTCACCGGTTTCATTTATATATTTATCAATTGCAGTTTTTATATTTGCAATCACATCTGGATTAGTAACCTTGTAATATTTCATTACCTTGGTTAGTGTCTTAGCATCCAGTTCAATCTTTACGTTGTCATTTTCTGGTGTAGCTTTAATTGATAATGCATTTACTTTTGGCGGTGCGTCAGGTTTTACAATTTGACTTTTACGCCCAGGTTCTACTTCGACAAAGTTTTTTCGCTGCTGATCAATATTTGAAAAAGCAAATGGATCTTTTAGAGAGTCAATGATTTTTGAAGCAACAGACGTACTTGGTATAATACTTGTAACTTCATCATCAACTTCTTTATCAGAAATTGCCGGGACACCATTAATTTCTTCAGCTGATTCCTTGGCTTCAATGAAAGAATCCAGTCGATTAATCATCTGTAGATTTGGAACAAATTCTTTATCTACATATTCAGCTACTGGAATTAATTTACCATTAAGTGACACAAATAAAAATTTATCAAAAAATACTTTGTTAATATCGTCTTTGTGAATAGATTTAATCTTACGAATATTAACTAAAATATTATATATAAAATCATTCTTATTTTGAACATCGAAAACTAATAATACATTACTAGTTGGGTGTTCTTCTTTAATTTCATTATATTTCTTATTGAGCTCATTGAAAAAGATGGAAATTAATTTTCGTTCAGGAAATTTATCTTGGATATACTCGACGCCATCTTTCAACAGCGTCAGATCATAGAAGTAAAATTTATTTCCCTTAGAAATACTACTAGTTTTTTCAAGCTCAACTTTATTGTCAGATTTAATAGATGGTAGAACTTGTAATTTTTTTATTACATTTTTAAGTTCTACCATCTGTTTTTTCATTTCTAGGAAATGTATTTTTCCTTTAATTAACTTTTTATTATTAAAGAAAATATTTTTATTTGGTACAACAATACCGCGACAATTTCCTAGTAAGAAACCTGTGTTATATATAGATTTCCACACCTTTTGAAAAGATGATGGAAAAAACATGATAATTGTAGGTTCGTCAACTAATACAGATTTACCAACCGTTGACTTTCTCAGACTACTTAATTGCAATCTTTTCTCCTAAGTAATCAAAAAGAATAATAGTTGTTACTCTTTAATACAGTCATTATAATTTAATGATAGTAGATATTTAAAATCGTATACAAACAAATTATTTAATGTATATAATTCTGGAATATTTTCATTAAATCTTTTATCAGTACAAAGAATAATACCACGATTTAAGATTTTCCAAATAATCCAGATTGGATATTCTAATTTATTTTTTTCTTTAGCTATACTATACCATTCTAGAATTTGTTTTCTAGCATTGAACAAATCTTCTTTGTATCCACATTTTACTTCAACGAAATATTTAAATAACTCATATCCAGGTTGAAATAATGAAACATCAGCACCTTGCCCATATTGATGCTCGGCTCCACTTGATGGAGATCGTCTAAGTATTGACTTATCACCATATATCCATAAGCTTAACTTTGCTGAGACGTCTCGTTCAAAAGCGCTTCCTTTTCTCTTATTTTTACCACCTTGAGTTGCTTTGCTATTTTTTGACATATAACTGATCGTATATATTTAAAATTGGTTTGTTTTTTCTAATAGCATAGTTTATACAATTTAGGGTTCCACTTTTACTACCGTCACAGACAGCAAAAATTTCATCACACAGATCAACCATATATCGATTTCGTTTTTCAAGACAAGATTTGTCATCGATATATCTTTTTTGTGTAGTATAGTTAACAATATCTGAATTATCTTTAATTTTATTCCAATATTCTCTACTCTTCCACATATTCGGTTGATCAATACATGGTATCGCCGCATGAATTATAACTGGAAAACCTTGATTTTTTAATTTTACTCCAACAAGTCCAAAAACCTGATCTACTCCAAGCGCCATTCCAGTAATTAGTTCTACTTGTGTATACTTTTCTATTCTATTCAGTATTAAATTTCTAAAAATTTTACCAATTGTAATCCAACCATCGTTATATAGATTATATCCAAACAATTTATTTGGTCGATGTCCAGTTACAGCTATTTTCCACATATTTTTTTATTTTTTCCTAGTCTCAATAAGTTTTAGTAATTGAGACTAGGAAAAATTTATTTGATATTAATATGATGGCGTATATGGAAATGAAATATATTTTTTCTCAGCGTCATCGGGATCATCTAAATTAATATCATATGCTCGACTATCTTTACTATCTTTAAATACGGACGAGCATCGTTTATTCTGAAACAATTTTATTTCACAACCATTTTTATCATGAAATGTTCCAAAATCAACCCACTCAGAGCTATCACCAGTTAAAGGAGAAAGTGGCGTAAAGTTTGCTAATTTATTAAATAAATTTAAAACATATCCAATTGAAAACCCACTATGTCCTTGTTTAGCAAGTACGGATAGTAATTCAATTAAATTGTTACAAACTTCTAGCTGCATCTCATCCTTCGTTTTATCCCAACCCATTATTTTAAACTCATCCTTAGCAAATTCAACCAAACTGCTCATGTTTTTCTCCGAATATAATCATCACTCAGTATATTTTTCATTAATAATCTTTGTAATTGGATCATCTGGCGCGTCTTGACCAGTAACTAAACCAACTTTAATTGCTTTACCAATATTTTCAAATGCCATAGCGTTAACCCAAGATGTAACAAATGGTAGTTTTTTCTGTCCGATAATATGATAATTTGAATAATCAGTTAATCTTGCAGGTTTAGATTCATCAGATGCATCTCTAAACATATTTTGAACAATTAATTCAATCTGATTCATATCTAAATTAGATATATAATCTCGTATTGAATATACCATTGTTTCTGGGTCGTTAATATACTTAATCTGACCTTCAAGAATATTTTCAAGTACACCAACGTCTGGTTTTTTATCAATATATTCTTGTGTGATAATTTTTTCACCGGGTGAGTAAATAAGAGTTACTAGTTTACCAGAAAATTGAACATTATTGGGTTTATATAATTTAACTTGATATCTAAATGGAAAAACAAATTGTTTTTCTTGATTTTCAGACAACGTAACCGTTAAAATGCCAGGTAAAAGATAATATTCAACACTTTCGATAAGTGTCATATCATCGTAACTATTTAAATCTAATGTAATAAACACCTCGGTATTTGCCGAGATATTATTTTCTGTTACAGTAAAATATTTCTTAAATTCCGGCGTATAAATATTATCCTTTTGTAAATCATCAATAAAATTAATTTTAGTATAATTTGGAATTGAACTTTGGTGACGCATTTTCATAAACAGGTTTAATACAATATTATTAATATCTGTTCCGGCTAGTACGCCAATCTTATCAGTTCCAACATTCTTAAAGGAATCTCCATAACATATTGGACAAATTCCTTTTTCAGCTTTACAATATAATGGACTACGTAAATTAACAGTTTGACCAAGAATAGACTTAGCATCTGTAATTAATTTTGGTCTACCGTTAACCATTATATATCTATAGTTAAGACCATTTACTAAGTCTGGTGTTACTGTTAACTTAAAATATTTCTTTGTGCCGCAATCTTTATTATTTTGATCTATGACAATATGAGCCATTGCCATAGTTAATCGTCTTGACAGATATCCTGGTTTGGCAGCAATAGCAGCTTTGTAATAAAAACCACGTCTAGCTTCAGATGCTGATTTATAATAACTATCGATACTTTGTCCGTCATTTAATGCATTTCTAAGTGGTTTAGAAATATTACCTTCAATGTCTACTACTGATCCACGACCAATTAATAACCCATCTACTGGAGCACTCTTTGCTCCAGAATTATTAATATTGTAAAATCTATAATCTTTTTCATCAGCATATGAATTTAATTCTTTAGAAATCGATTTAATTTCATCATTAAATTCAATTGGATCATCAGACCCGTATTTCTGTAGATGCTCTTTATCTTTCTTAATTTTATCCGGTAGTATCAGAGCATCTATTTCAAACGTTGGTGGACATCTAGTCCCGATGTTATAAGACTCTTGGTGAATTTTTGTTATTAGCTTTGAAGCTTCTTCCGGTCCTAACTTTTCAAAGATTTTTTGAATAGTAGAAGATACTTTTTTTTGATCTACAGCTTCATCAACCAATTCAAAATCTGACGGTAATAGTAAGTTCCACCAAATTCGACCAAGACTTAGATTAATTGTTTTATTATTAGTTTTCGTTGGATGACTAAATGGAAATTTTGTAGATATATCTACACCATCATCTAATGCTGAGTATACATCTTCAATTGAATTGAAGATTCTCATAGATGTTTTTTTACTTTCGGCCATTTTAGTCCTTTATTACTTACCAGAATGCCCAAAACCACCAGTTCCGCGCTCGGTCTCCGTAAGTTCACTATAATCTACAACTTCAAATTCAAATTCATTAACTTTTTCTAAAGCAATCTGACAAATTCTATCCCCAGCTGTAAATTTATATTCACTACCACTCATATTCGTGATTAATATGCCAACATTGCCACGATAATCATGATCAATAATTCCAACACCATTAGGTAGAACAAGACCTTTCTTACCTAGACCAGATCGATTATAAACACATAGCTTATAACCATCGGGACATTCAACGGCAAAATTTAGAGGAATAAGTTTTGTTTCACCAGGTTGTACTGCGACGTCATCCGGACAAAAACAATCATAACACGCAGCAGTTTCTGAGGCGCGATAAGGAAGTTTAGTGTCTTCACGGAGCTTGGCAAAACGTAGTTTTAGCATTATTTGGTTTCCTTTTATTAGATTAGATTATATTTGATTCTTAGAATACGAATTGTATTCGTAATTAATTGAATCTGTTTTTCTTTTTCTTTAATCAAATTTTCAATGTCTAAAATTTGATTTCTTAAAATTTGCGGTGTAAAGATTGCAATTGTTGGACCTTGACTCCTCAAGTTTTGAATTTCAGTCTTAAGCTGTCCAATTTCAGTTCTAATTGTATTAATTTTATATTTCAACTCATTAACTAGTTTTTGCTTTTCTGTATGAGTTTCAAGTCTTGTTTTTATGTTTTTCAACTGATTAATCATCAATGATGTTCTAGGATCATTCTTTGCCTCTAAATCTCTTATCTGATTTTCAACTTCATCTATTATCTGTAGTGTGCGTTCTTTATTGATTATAATTTCATTTTCTAAATTTGTTCGAATATTTAATAACCTTGTTCTTAAAGCAAAAATATCCTGATTCTGTCCACCGAGTAAATATACATTTAGTCTGGCAGGATCAGATATAATATCATTTAAATGATTAATTTCAGTCGTTAAATTTTCGATTTTGGTTTGTAATAAACCATCAATACTAGTTATTTCATTAGCATCATTAATAAGACTATTTGAATATTTAAAAGATTTAATTCTTATTTTTAAATCATCAATCGTTCTTGTCAGTACGTTAATATTCTGTATTTTCTTTAATATATCTTGTGTTGTTTTATTAATTTCTGCTTCTTCATGGTCAGACTTAATACCAATATTGTACAAATAATGAAAAACATTTCTTATGACTCCAGAAACATGTTTTGTCGCTGGAGTATTATTCATACGCGTTATTACTTCTTGACCAATTTTTGAATTGGCAGCAACATTACTCATCAATATGAAATATCTTAAGAATTTATCTTCTTTAATACTCTTACCATCAAATGCAATTGCCGGAACCTCATTAAAGTCATCATTTGTCATCTTAATAACATTCGACAAATAATCTTTAAATTCTTCCGGTGTATAGATACCTGCAATTGGAATCGATGCTTTACGACCAGCTCTGTTAATAAGCTGAGTTAATTCACGAACGTTAATGAGTTCTTTACTCATATTAAATGTTCCACCAACATTTTCTTGTTTATACAATGTTGGTAAATACATATTTCGTATGCTAACATTTACACCAATACCAATTGCTGGAGTTGCTAACAAAACAAATATTTTCTGATTTGAGAATAAATCAGCAATAATTAATTTATCTTTTTCGGACATTGGTTCAAATCTAGAACCTTTATCGTCTTTATCTTGTGTAAAGATGAATCCAATACCATGACTGACAGCTTCACGAGCTAATTTATTCTGTATTTCTGAAGCCGCCGGGATTCCTTTTATTCTTTCAATTGTTGCTTTTTGAGTTTCTGGGTATTTACTTCTGACAAAAGTCTTAACAGCATTATTTATCTCTTCTTTCGATTTACCAAGCAACTTTAATGCTTGAATGTATTCTTCTATCTCTCGTTGCTTATTTTCGTCAATATGTTTTCCACGTTGAGTAATATTATCTAGATTGGTTTGATTTAGTTTGCTGATAACTTTTTCAAGAATCTTAACAATTCTAGCTTTAGAAAAATATATTACAGCATTACCATATTCTCTATTATTTACCCATCTAATAATTCGATTAACTATTTCTTCATCATTACGTATAGCATCATCAGCAATAATTTTAAGTTGTGTTTTATTTCTAGCTTCTGGGTCGTTTGAACTTGTTTTTACAACTTCAACTCTTCTACCAAGAGAGCTATTTACATAATTTGCAAAATTATTAGCAGATATTGGATTAATTGTTCCACTTAAAAAAGCAATCTGTGTTGATTTATTACGACAGGCTTCTTTAATAATTGCGTATGCATCACTGGCCGCATTAATTTCACTAGCTTGTGATATGTTACCACCAAAAACTGATGGTTGATATAAGTCATTTGTAGACTATTTCATTTTATAGTCGTTTAACAAGGAAAAAAGAAAAGAGCCCATGTGGGCTCTTTTTTAGGTGAGTTTATCCGCTTAATATGAACCAAGGACGACGAAGTTGACTCGTCTGTCCAGTTCGTATTCATCCGGAGTTTCGAAGCCAAGTTCACGAACCGGGTAATCCGATCCGTAGTTTACTATCTCGGTAATCTGTTCAGGCTTTACGCCTGAACGTAAGAGATAATCTTGCACGAAGACACATCTCGCAGCTGCAAGGGTTGATTCCTCCTTTACGGAGTTGTGTCCCTCGATCACCACCTGAAGATTCGGATGTTCCTTGAGGACGAGAGCCTTGTCCTCAAGGACGTCCATATAATCTTGATTAGGAACATGCTCCCCATCAGCAAACCTGATGGTGGCATACAAGGTCATCAAGTCTGCGTACTGCTGATCAATATCAGCATTATTCTCAGCCTTCGCATATGTTGTCAGTTCATCCGCCCTGACAAGTCCAGATCCGATGATCTGGAACGTAAAGACGATAAACATTACCACAACAAACATGACTGAAACACGAAACATAGTATTCCCTCCTAGTTTTTCATATATTATTTCTATATGAAGAAGTGGAATATTCAATTTTTTCCTTGTCTATAATTATAGGTATTTTTTATTTATTGAGCACACTTATTTTGTGCTTCATCGAACACAATGAATCCAATACTATTTACAACATTACCGATGAAGTTCTTAGCAGAACCGTATGTAGAAATAATTGCTGTTGCTGTTTCTGGATTCTTCCCGTAGTCTTCACCACCACCTCCAGTTTTAACACAAATCATTTCTTTTACACGTTTTTTAATATAACTTTCATAATCACTAACACTTCCAGAAACTATTTCAAATCCACGTTTATTATTTTTAAAAGCCATTCCAAATAGTTTAAATACATTTAAACCTGTCCGTTGTTGTCCACCTCTATTTGCCACAGTGGTTGACATTTCTACCAGGTTATTCATTTTATCTTCAAAACTTATACGTGGATTCATAACCATCATTCTTTTACGCACATATTTTTCGTATAAAGATTTGACAAATAAAAATAAATCTAAAAATACATCCTGTAGACCAGTAGCTTGTTCGAAAGCTAAAACTCGGATCGGAGTAATTAAAAGTAATTTATTAATAGGAGAATTATCTAAATGTCGATTGGTAAATAACCCAGAAATAACATCTGCCCAGTTTTGAAGAATTGGTTCATCATTTTGTGAATAATTAGCTAATAATCTGTCAGCTTGTAGGTTATGGATACTACCGCTAACATGATTATTGTGATTACTCGTATTTAAATATTTATTAATAATCCAATAACCAAAAAGTGGTCTAGTTTTACCACCACCTGCTGGTGCTACAACATATACATCTTTATTAGATTCTAATGTACTGATAACATTTCGTTGCCAGCCATAATATGGTTGTGGACCAGCTAGGTTGTATTGTGTGTAAAGAATACCATTAAAAAATGGAATTTCTTTTTTTAAATCCGAAATATTTTGTATTCGTTGTGGTTCAACATTTCTATTATTTACAACGTTTGTAAATAGATCATATGAACCATCAGCCTTTTGATAGCGACCAAAATATTCACCTATTTCATTTAGAATGCTGGAATAGTCTTGCATATTTTATCTCTTTGTCGCCGTGTATATAATGGCCGTTGCATCTAGTTTTAAATCATATAGAACTTTACCAGATTTGGCCGGATCATTCCACATAGTAGATGATGTTATCGGATTCATTTTTTCTCTAGCTTCATCATTAGCTTTCTTCGAAAATAATGGGAATAAAGCTACAGTATCGCCGTCAAAATCTCCACCGAGTCTAGGGCAATCTAAAGGATTCAATTTAATTACTAATGAATCTCTATCTACACGAATATAACTGGCAATATATGAATTTCTATTTTCTACAGGATCGCGTTTATTAAGTATTAATTTACCTTTAGTAATATCTTCAGCAATACGGACAAGTTCATCTACAAGTTCAGGATTTACATTTTCTGGTTGTTCATTGATTAATGTTAAGAATCTTTTTAGGTCGGATGATGTTAGGTTGTTACTAATATCCATATAGTTCTTAATGAGTTCTTTTACATTAGCGTTATATGGATTTTTTAGTATCTGGTATTCTGTAAAAGGTTCGTATAGCTTAAGGATAGCTTGCCAAGGAATACCTATATATCCGTGAGGGATTGATATGTCGCCGACGATATTCATTCTGCCGCTATAATCAACGGTTTTTGATAATAATCCACCACGAAGAATACCATTTTTACCTTTTAATCTTTCTTCTATCCATCGGCTGATTTCAATAACTTTTCTTTGGATGGCGCCGATAATATTTTTAATAGTATCATCATCTAGAAATTCTAAGAAATTTGGATCGATAGTTTTTGTTTGTTGTAATAGCTCTTCATAAAGAGTATTTACTTCAGAACTTGTAATAGTTTTTCTATTAGATGACTGTGATAGATTGATATCTCGAATACCGGCCGGTAATACACAACACTTATCTATGAAGATCTTATTTCTATTTTTCTCAATACATTTTACATAGTCTGGATGTTTTTTACCGATAGCTTTTAGATTTAATTTATCAAAGTTATCAATAAATCCTTTGATACCACTAATTCCAAAAGCTTGATCTGGACTTTCTTCGAGTTCGCCATTTTCATTTATGATATATTTACTCTTACCAAGTAAAAGTTTTGAAATATATGGATGGATACTTGTTATAATGTCCCAAACCATTGGGTGTATAATTTTAACATGAAGGTCTATATATCCAAACGTAGTTTTTCTTATTGGAGAACCTAAACGACCGAATATTTCTTCAGAGAAAAGTCCTTCAGAATCTAATTTACCATTACGATCTTCAATTTTAGAAGATTTAACTTCTTTTATCTTTCGTTTCTCAACGAAAAGATTAATATCCATTAATTCTAATCTCAATTGTGGATACCCTTTAAAAAAATCTCTCACTAGCTTAAATGCTAGTGAGAGATATAAATTTATATAGTTATCTTAAATTCGTTTATATTTTTTATAATGCTTTTTATAATGTGGCATTTTTTGTAAATCTTCAAGTTTATATTCATAATCATCTGGTAATTCAACTTTGGTCTTACCAAATAATTTATCATATCTTGTTAAAAATTCAATTAAACCTACAGTTTCATTTGTATCTAAAACTGTAATTTCAATCGTATCTTTACAATCATGCTCATCAAAACACTTTAAAGCCGCATCGTAAATATAATCATATGTATGACTAATCCTACGCAAAGCTAATGACCGAATTAACGCATACTGAATAAGTCGTGCGTCATAAAGTCCAGTGTTAATATTAATAATAGGAAATAATCGTTCTTCTGGAATTAAAAATGCATCTGATCCACATTTTTCATACAATTCAGTTTTTAAATATTCTTTATAAATAGGCTTTTTTAATCCACGAGGTATAAAATCCATAGAAGATTCTAAAATAAATATTTGAAATTTACGCTCATGTTTAAATGTTTTATTCATTAATTGATGAAAAACTTTTACAGACATATTTTTTATTATGTATATTTAAAAGAGTTATCTTATATTCTATACTTTAAAATGGTACTTCATTACTATTCATCATGCTCGATTCCGATCCCATATAGTTATCAGACGGGTATTTGTGATTCTGACGATAACTTGATTGCTGGTGTACAGATTGTATAGGGTGATTGAATTGATTGAATCCACCATTATGACCACCAGAAGAAGAATCAGAGCTTTCAAACGACGGTGTGTAGTTTTCCATCTCTTTATTTATACCGAAATCTACAATTCTCTTAAACATATTTGCAATTGATAGTGCATCACAAATTGGAATTGAAATTGCATTACCCTTTGTTTGGTTAGAAGTCTTTACATTAATACTTAACATCGGAGCTTTTTCAGAATCTCCAGGGGTGTAATTTAAGAAAAGAAACTTCTTTTCCTGAGAATTTGAAACACTAGATTTCGACGAATCATTGATAATACTAAACTGGCCAATAACGTTCTGTTGCCCACGACAATAAAATTGAATTGCTTGACTTAGCGCATCAAGTTTATATAGAGCAATCTTAAAACGAGTGGCATTCTTAAAATTAAATGTCCGACCACCTTGTCCATTATTTTCGCCAGGAGCTAGAGTTAGAAATGTAAAGTACTTTTCATATCTACTGGTCTGATCATAAACAAGAGAGATAGCTAGAGCGTGATTAGCAGTATAAGTCCATTGAAATAAAGTATCCATTAAACGATTCTTCCTTTTTATTTATATTATCTAAGAAATTTCTAATAACTTATCTGGTGGAATTGTCATCAAGAACTGATTACATTCTTCTAACAATCTTGTACCCTGATCATACAATGACTGCCAATTTAAATTGATACCACCAAATGGTGTCGTTAGATTTTCAAATTTACTTCTTAGTGCGCTTAGATATAACATAGTTTGACCTAAGCACATCTTCTTAAAACATAATGAGTAGAAATCTGGTCTGATGGTATCTAATGTTTTATGTATTGTAGTATAGTTACACACAATAATTCCATTAGCTGTTGCAGACCAATCTGTTAAAGCTATATCTAATGAAATGATATCCGGAGGGATATAATCCCATGTGTTCTTTACACTGATTGACCGAATTGCATCTACGTAAGAGTTTGCAATAACCTGATCTATTGCTCCCATTGTATTATATGGTATCATACCATATTCTTGTGAAAGAATTGAATATGAACTAAACATTACTTCAAGAACATCGATTATAGGCTCATCTTTTGGATGTGGTATCTTGTATCGGTAAAGAGGTTGTCCGGGTTTAGAATTAGGAAGTAAGTTGTCGGGTCCCATTAATACCCAACGTCTATCTGGAGCGTATTGTGAAAATACTGGAAGTACATGTTCTTTGAGCATTTCAACAATATCACTATCAGATATTTCAATTAAGTTTAATGGAGCACCAAGTGACATTTTAATATAACTTAATATATTATTCCACGATTGTCCTGGATTTGACATCTAATTTATTGTTGATGTTCTTCAGATTCAGAACATCCCTCCAAATTATTATTCATACAATTATTAATCAAGTTCACTGTGAATTTTTCAATTCCTTTAACTTTAGATTTTTTGATAGAAATTTCTTCAAGATAATTCAATAAGACCATTTTAAATGCAAATAAATGATCTTCAGTCATCGAATTGATTTTCTGAATAGTTTCACCATCATTCTTTGGAACAGGAACTAAATGTAATTCAAAACCAATATCATTAAAAATTGGATTCATTGGTTTTAGACCCATATTCCTATTACTAAATAAAAATTTCTCAAATTGATCTCTTTTATTTAGTCCGAATGTAACATTTGAAATATCTACCCGTTTAAATCCATCATCAACAAACTCGGTTAATATTTTTCTTAAAGCTGTATTAAGCTCATCAGAAGTCATTACACGCCCAACCAGTTAAGGTTATTATATGCACAAACTAAATTTCTATATAAAACACCACAATCCTTTAGAGCCCTATGAACAGGAATAGGATCTCCAACAACATGATCTAAAAGAATATTAGAGTCCCATGTTGAATAATGGAAAACATCACGATAATCATCATCACCGAAAATTTGACGAATACACGCAGTTTCGAAAACCGCATTGTCTGAAATGATGATTGGTTTTACTTGTTTTAATCCATTAGGATTAAGCGTAGTATATTTACATGCAAGTTTGATTAATTGATCTTTACATAATTGATAGCTGATAGATTTATTAATCCATTCATCAACTTCAATTTTATGAACATTATATGCATAAATTTCATCATCAACCCACGAAACTTTATTTTTATATGATAAATCTGGCATGATTAGGGCTGTATATGATTCTTGAAAATTTAACATGTTATCCGTCACAATTACACCAATTTCAATTGGAATGTCTTTACCATCAAAAACATTAAGGCCATTTGTTTCAAAATCCATAATAAATAGATTATTAGGCATCATATTACATATTCTCCTTGAGTAATTTTAAATAACATCAACGTATAAATGGTATTCAGAGCACCATGAATCAGGATCTACTTTACAAAATTCGCCTTTATCGTCTAATTGTAGATAACAATACTCACCGTCAATCAAATAGAAACAGTTTGAGCATTTCATAGTTAAATCATCATTTTCGTCCATATTATTTAATTTAAAAACTCCATAGGTAATCTTTTTATCTGTTCATTGAAATCAATTAATTTCATGTTACGTGATATAATATTAATATTATCCTTTATAATTGAAGGCATATAATTAATATCTCTTTTTATGGAATCTAAATCATATGGAATTTTATTTTTTTCGACAAGCTTAATTGCTTTACTTGGGCCATACCCAGATATTCCAGGTACATCATCAGACTTATCACCGCTAATTGATAATATTAGTGGTAGGTATTTTGCCGTTAATATACCAGGATTAAATTTATTATATATATATTTTAACGCGTTATTCTTATCAAACACATCAAAATTAATTACATATTTATTAGTATTTTTATCAATTGAGAAGTTAGTTATACATTGAATAGTATTATTAAATTCGCACGTCTGCAATAAGTCTTTATCTAAACTTAATATTACATTTAATATGTCGTTGTCATCTGAATCATATATACCATGTTTGATGGCGTAGAAAGGAACGATATCAGTCTCATATTCATGTGAATAGACAACAGAGCATAAATCTGGTTTCTCAATATGCTCTTTGATTTTTAGATAATAAAAATACTTGATCTTCTTAAATATTTCATTTGAAGAGTCTTCAAACAAAACATTATCAGAACTACTATGCATACGATTGTATTTATACGTGTTCATAATAAGTTTATTTTGAACACATTGACCATCGTCCGCTTCAGGTGTTAACTCAGATCCTCATATACTATTATTTCTATATATAAAGATTATTTTTATTCTGAGTTAATTTTCGACTATTTCATTTATTGTTTTTTCTATAGTCTGTGAGCTACTAATTAATGACTTAGTAGTTATGAGTTTGGCTCATAGTTTAAAAACTATTATTTTTACAACGACTAGTTAATAAAAAATAATGAAGTATGGTTCATAATTTCTAAAAAATGAATAAAGATTATTTAGCCATTGCCTTAATTCAAGGATTAATTTTCCACTAACTTTACCGCTAGATTCAACATATGAATTCAATTCATACATAACGGTTTCTTTTTTATAGAAACCTTTACATATTGAGTTAAAATCAATAAAAAAATTAATTTTTTTCTTTTTTAGTAATCTAAATACATCATATATTAATGTATAGTTTAATGGATAATTAATATAATACTTCTTCTCTTTATTCACATTAAATAAACCTCTACTTCGTTTATGTGTTTACAATAAATAAAATAT
>ERZ779866.522-NODE-522-length-42780-cov-3.867033_pt1 | contig 42780 bp, 42 predicted proteins | sample MGYA00511248_ERZ779866 | MGnify/ENA primary metagenome ERZ779866 (study PRJEB29588, sample SAMEA2155758) | human gut metagenome | biome: human gut; feature: human-associated habitat; material: faeces | place: Denmark | collected 2008/2010 ... | reverse complement strand
GCTTCCTATTAGGACGCAGTTTATACTTAAAGGCAAGACGCATCGGCTCCGACATCGATTAACTCTTATCTTATTGTTTGTAAACAAAAAAACATCGCTAATCTTACTCGTTATCTTGTTTATATTCCATACATAAATTAAGTATTTGTAACCAAGTACCGCAGAAAAGTTTTTACTTCCCAAATTATCAATGAGCTCAAAACAATCTTTGAAAACGAAAGTCTCAATTTAATACCAAGCTGATTGAGTTTGACGGTGAAGAAGAGCATGTTCATTTGTTAGCCTTAGATCTACCTCAATTATCTATCTCAGAGCTTGTCTTCAGGCTCAAGGGGACATCTTCAATGCTCATCCGTAAGCGTAAGTATCCTACCCTTAGATCTAAGCTGTGAGGTAACGCATTATGGTCGTTATCTTTTTTGCTTCATCATGCACAGGTGCTCCGATATTGTCTATTATTCGGCAATATATTGAGCAGCAGAAAACCCCGGATTAAAAATAGAAGCTTTTCTTCGCGATGATCTCCGCCCTAAAGGACGGTTTTAGCTGCTGATCTTTTTGATAAGAAAGAGGACTCTAAAATCGGAAAATTCGTAAAAGCGCAGTCAATGCCCGGAGCATAGATTTTACACTTGGTCTGTCCCTGCAAATACTTATTACCGCCGATATGATCGGCATTGGCGTGAGTATTGTAAATAGCCGTTAGATTCCAGTTATTTGCTTCTAATATTTGGCGTATTTTGCGCCCCGAGTCTTTGTCATTGCCGCTGTCAATCAAACACACATCTTTATCATTTAGCTTAACAAGCCCGATATTCGTCGGACTTTGAATGCAATAAGTATTACCTAAAAGATGCATTAATTCATACATTGCTTTTTCCTCAACAGCCGCTTGCCCAAAAGAAAAATTATGTTTGTACCAAAATCAAAGGAAATTATAGTAAGCGCAAAATATTTGAACTATACAAAAAATCTTTATGTGATCTAAAAACAAAAAGAGCCGCCGTTTCCGGCAGCCCTCTTTTTAAATTAAGCGTTAAGGCGAAATTACATCATACCGCCCATGCCGCCCATTCCGCCCATGCCGGCACCGGCAGGAGCATCAGCTTCCTTCTTAGGAGCATCGGCGATCATGCACTCGGTGGTGATCATGAGTCCGGCAATTGAAGCGGCATACTGCAATGCAGAACGAGTTACCTTGGTAGGATCCAAAATACCCATCTCGATCATATCGCCATACTCACCGGTAGCTGCGTTATAACCGAAGTTGCCTTCACCTTCACGAACGCGGTTAGCAATTACGGAAGGCTCTTCACCTGCGTTAGCGACGATCTGACGTAACGGAGCTTCCATAGCGCGTAAAGCAACCTTAACACCGACATTCTGATCTTCGTTATCACCCTTAAGCTCAGCTGCAATCTTAGAAGCAACACGAACCAAAGCAACACCGCCGCCCGGAACGACACCTTCTTCAACGGCAGCACGGGTAGCGTGCATTGCGTCTTCAACACGAGCTTTCTTCTCTTTCATTTCAACTTCAGTTGCTGCACCGACCTTGATAACGGCTACGCCGCCGGCAAGTTTGGCAACACGCTCTTGAAGTTTCTCACGATCATAGTCGGAGGTGGATTCCTGAATCTGCTTGCGGATCTGAGCGACACGATCTTCGATGGCTTTTGCGTCACCGGCACCATTGATGATGGTGGTGTCGTCTTTAGTGATAACAACACGCTTTGCAACGCCCAAATCATCAAGCTGAGCCTTATCAAGTTCCATACCGACATCAGAAGAAATTACGACGCCGCCGGTCAAAATAGCGATATCCTGAAGCATTGCCTTACGACGATCGCCAAAGCCAGGGGACTTAACGGCAGCAACCTTAACGATACCGCGCATATTGTTAACTACCAAAGTAGCTAAAGCTTCGCTTTCTACGTCTTCAGCAACGATAAGCAGGGACTTGCCGGCTTTTGCAACGCCTTCCAAAATCGGGAGAATATCGCGAATATTGGAAATCTTCTTGTCGCAAAGGAGAATATACGGATTCTCAAGTTCAACAGCAGAAGTATCAGGCTTGTTGATGAAATACGGAGAGAGATAACCTCTGTCAAACTGCATGCCTTCAACGAGGTCGAGCTGATCTTCAAGACCCTGACCGTCTTCAACGGTGATAACGCCGTCACGGCCTACGCTTTCCATTGCATCAGCAATAAGGTTGCCGACAGTAGCGTCAGAGTTGGCGGAAATAGTGCCGACCTGAGCAATTGACTTCTTGTCGGAGCACTCGGTGGAAATCTTCTTGAGCTCTTCAACTGCAGCATTAACAGCTTTGTCGATACCGCGCTTTAAATCCATCGGATTCATGCCGGCTGCAACTGACTTAAGGCCTTCGGTTACGATAGCCTGGGCCAAAACGGTAGCGGTGGTAGTACCGTCACCTGCTGCATCATTGGCCTTGGAAGCAACTTCCTTGACCATCTGAGCACCCATGTTCTGGAACTTGCCTTCAAGCTCAATCTCTTTTGCAACGGTTACACCGTCTTTGGTGATAAGAGGAGCACCGTAGCTCTTATCCAAAACTACGTTGCGGCCTTTAGGACCTAAGGTTACTTTAACGGCATTTGCCAATACGTTGACGCCCTCTAACATCTGGACACGGGCATCATTACCGAAAAATACTTCTTTAGCGGCCATTTTTCTAATACTTCCTTAAAATCTTAGTCGTTAACAACAGCAAGAATATCGCTCTCAGAAAGAATGATGACGTTATCGCCGTCAATACGCTCTTTCTTAGTACCGTAGCCTTCGTTATAAATTACGGTATCACCGACTTTAACGCTCATCGGAGCGATAGAGCCGTTATCAAGAACACGGCCATTGCCTACAGCCAAAACTTTACCGCGAGTAGACTTCTCAGTAGCGCTGCCGGTTAATACGATACCGCCTTCAGACTTCGCTTCGACTTCAAAAGGTCTTACGATTACGCGATCATACAAAGGAACTAATTTCATTTGTTTCTCCGCAGGTTTATAAACCGCAAAAAATTCTAATCAAATCGGCATAGGGCCCGACTTTCACCCCGCTTTGCGAACAAAGCTCTAAATTCAACACAAATACAAATGGGGACGCTTTTTTTACTTTCAAGAGAAAATTTAAAAAAATTTACATTTTTTTTGATTTTTAATTTTTCTTTCTATTCTTTGCTGCTTTTAATAAAGTTAATCTGTGGAAGGAAACATTATGCTCTTATGAACCCGGCAAAAAAGCGCAGGCTTAGTGAAAGACTGCGCCTTTTATTGACAATTATTTTCTCTTGAATTTACCCAAAAACCACTTCTTTAACATATTGCAGGCTGAAAATTCTTCCATTTCTTTTTGCAAAATTTCAGCTTGGATTCGCAGTTCTTCATCTCCTTTATCAATACTTTCAACAAACGATCCGGCGCTGTCGGGCAAAGAGTCTTTTTCAGCGCTGTTTTTAGCTAAATTCTTCCTTCCAAGTTCACGCATTAATCCCGCAACATCTTGCGCATTGCCTACTCCTGCATAAATCCGCGATTCAGACTGAGAAGAAAGAGAACTATTATCTTTAACGAATGAAGCTGCTTCTTTCAAATCTTCTTTTCTTAAAGAAACAGTACCTTCTGCCTTGCTGTCTTTAGTTTCTTTTATGCTTTGCTCAGGTCTTTCTTTTAAGATAAAGAACTTATACAAAAATACCGCGGCATCCTTAGGTGCTTTTATCACATGATAAAGGGCAATACCGGTACGCTCAAACACTCCTTTAAGCTTGGATGCAAAAGAGCGGCGCGGCAAAGCAGGAACTTCCTTTCCTGAGGCCTTGGCACGATAATGCTCGGCAAGATCGGGGAATCTTTCGACCAGATTCTCGGGAGCCTTCTGCTCCTCGCTTTTTAACTGGACTTTAGCGCGAACCGTAACGATAACGCCAGAAATAATCAAAAGTCCGCCCACAATCTGCGATAAGAAAATTTCTTCACCTAGGAACGTAACACCGATAACTGCTCCGGTTAACGGCACCAGATAAACAAAAACTCCGGCTTTGCTTGCTCCAACTTTTGTTACGGCAAAGTTCCAGGCAACAAAAGCAAACACGCCTGACGCTAAAAGCAAATATAAAAATCCGTATATCGCTTGAGCGTTTACCTGCCAAACTTCCAAGGTTCCGGTCGCAAAACCGATGATAAAGCATAAAAGTCCGCCGAAAAGCCCGTTCCATGCCGTAAGAGCAATTGCCGACAATCTGCTTTTTTGCGCCTTCCAGCCTAAAATCACATAACAGGACCAGGCAACTTCACAGGCAACAATCAAAATATCACCGATGTTAAAGCGCAAATTTATAAGAACATCAAACGAACCTTTTGTCACGATGCATAAAGCGCCGCAGCAGGAAACGAAAATACCTATCCACCCTCGCCGGCTTAACCTTTCACCTACGAATAAAAAAGCCAAAATAGTCGTGGCAGTAGGTCCGATACTTTCAATTAACGCCGTATTGGTGGCAGTAGTATAGTGAAGACCGGTAAAGAGCAAACCGTTATGCACGGTAATGCCCATAAATCCCATAAAGACTAAAAAGGGAATGAACTTTTTATCCGGACGAAAAGCTTTCTTTTGCCCGGTAATAAACAACCATGAAAATAAAATGCCGGCCATCAGAACAAATCTGAGCCCGGTAATAAAAAGCGGCGACATTGAGGTAGATAAAATCTTACCGCAGGCAGGAGTCGCACCCCAGACAAGACATACTGCAACTAAAGCAAGATAATATTTTGCCTGTGCCATATTTCACCTTCAAAAAATAAAACGCTAAGGTTTTTTGGAAAAATCTTTGTTTTCAGGCTTACCCAAAAGAGAATTATCCTCTTTTATTTCAGTAAATTCACCATCAATCACGTCCCCGTCACCTTTTTTAGATGCAGATGTAAAATCTCCGTAATAAGTAAAATTGCCAAACACTTTGCTCTTTATAAAAAATCTCTTAGCTAAAAATTTCTGCACTGCAGGAATTAACAGCAGCAAGCCGAGCAAATCCGACACGAATCCGGGAAAGATAAACATAACCCCGGCAAGCGGCAGCCAAATCAAAGAAGCACTGATTTTAGGCTCATGATGCAAAGCATCCATCAGCATTTTTAAACGCACTCTAATTAAAAAGATGCCCAAAACCATCATGGTAAACATTAGTGAAACGGTCGTTATGGCACCTAAATATGACCCCACTTTAATCAGCACCAAAATCTCTATAACAAAAAGTGCGAGAATAAACAGAACGGCTCGTGGCATAATTACTCCTTAGTAAGCGATGCTAAATTATCACAAAGTTATTATTTAAAAATGTCATTACCGAAAATTATCTTTGCTTTGCTACATAGGCTGTGTTTTTTGGGCCTATTCTTATTTTCCGTCGCCTCTTTTGCAAAAGACGATCTTATCCCCGACAATCTTTTATCTGCATTAAATGAGGCAGGCTTCAGCACCCAACAAGAATCTCCGTTTAAAGTCTCGGAACATTTAAACGGCAACACTTTAAATCTTTCAATCATACTTGATGATAGCGCCTATATTTATAAAGACTCACTAAGCCTAAGCGTAACAAATGAAGGGGAAGCTTATTTTGCAAAAATTCCGCAAGCTGTAAAACATACGGATTTTCAAGGAGAGCATGAAGTATTTTTCAACCGAGCCGATCTTGAAGCCTTAATCGTCAAAAGTACTGAAGGCGCAACTTTATCCTTTTCCTTTCAAGGCTGTGACGGAGCAGGGATCTGTTATCCTCCGCAAACTATAACCGTCACCTTACCCAAAATAGATCCTGTTTTAGAAAATTCACCTGATGAATATGCAAGTGAAAAATCCCAAACTACTGAGGATAAATTAAGCCGCGCTTTAAGTTCAGATTTTATATTCGGCCTTCTATTGTGCTTTATCCTCGGTATCGGACTTGATCTTACACCCTGCGTCCTGCCGATGCTGCCGATTTTTTCTGCAATGATTGCAGGGCAAAGCACCAAGAAAAATCAAAAAAATATTGCTGCAAACTGCGCTTACCTTTCAGGGCTATGCCTTACTTACACTTTAGTCGGGCTGTTATTTTCATATGCAGGAGCTTCTTTACACGGGATTTTGCAAAGCCCTTACATGGCATACGCACTTGCGGCTTTTTTGTTTTTATGCGCCCTAGCCTGCGCCGGCTTTTTTACTTTAAGCATGCCGCAAAGCCTCAGTACCGGACTGCAAAATAAACTTGCCGCGCTTAATATGACAAGTACAATGTCGGCTTTTATTTTCGGACTGGTGTCAGCGCTTATAACGACTCCGTGTACCAGCGCCCCGCTTGCCGGAGCTTTGCTCTTTATCTTGAAAGAAGGAGATCTGTTAAAAGGAACGCTGGCCTTTTTCTGTATCGGGCTCGGCATGGGAGTGCCTTTATTTATCATTGGTGTTTTAGGCGGAAAATTTATCTTAAAAGCCCGCATTTTTTCTGCTCTTATCTATAAACTGATGGCTGTTCCGCTTATTCTGGCTGCTTTATATATCATTGACGGCTACTTAGGTCTTTACAAAAATTATCTTAAAACTGCAGTTTTCATTTTATTGTGCTGTTACTGTGCTTACGTTTTCTATAAAAATACCGCTTCTTTACTTCTTAAACGAATTGGAATTGCCCTATGCGCAGCCATAGCCGTTATGTGCCTGTCCTCAAGTTATAACTATGAAGACGGCACCGCCTTGCCTTTTACGGAAATAAAATCACTAAATGAATTGAATATAACTTCAAATAAAGCCTTACTTGTAGTCGGAGCTAAATGGTGTTCAAACTGCAGGCAGATGGAACAAGATATTTTCATAAGTGACGAGTTTAAAAAACTGACTTACAACATGCAGCTTTTCCACTTTGATATTACCGACAGCTCTTCTTTGCAAGTTCTGGAGTTTATGAAACACTTTTCAATAATCGGCGTACCCTACACCGCATTGCTTAATAAAAACGGGGAAATCATCGTCGATGCTGTAGGCTATCTTGATTTTGACGAATTTAAAAAGCGCTTTCTAAATTAATTTTCCGGAACAACTGACCTATTGTCCAATACGCTAAACAATAGGTCAGAAAAAGAATGGATTTAAAAACCGTTACTTCTTGTCGGCAGCTGTCTGTTCAGGCTGTTTGACTTCAACCAGCTCCACGTCAAAGACCAATACGGAGTTAGGTTTAATCACATCACCGGCTCCGGCTTCGCCGTATGCTAATTCAGCCGGAATATAGAACTCGTAATGAGCACCGGGCTTCATCAGCTGCAAACCTTCTACCCATCCGGGGATCATATTGGCAAGCGGAAATTCAACTGGCTCTTTCTGCTCGTCAAAAACTTTACCGTCAGTGGTAGTGCCTTTATACTTAACGGAAATGGTATCTCCTGACTTAGGAGCATCGCCCTTGCCTTCCGTGATGACTTTATACTGAAGTCCGCTTGCAGTAGTAACTACACCTTCTTTCTTAGCGTTTTCCGCCAGGAATTTCTTTCCTGCATCAAGATTTGCGGCAGCTTCTTTTTTCATTTTGTCTTCAAGAGCCGTCTGAACCTTTTTGTCAAGCTCGCGTAAAGTAGCTTCAATATCAGCACTTTCCAACGCGGTTTTGTCATTTAAAGAATCAATAAAGCCGGCAACGATATAGTCATTGTTAAGCTCACCGATAAGATCGGTCTGAGTTTTCTGCATCTGATGAATATAAGTGCCTAAAGATGCGCCGATGGAATAGGAAACCTTTTCCGTAAACGGGCTGTCTTTAGTAACTTTAACCTCATCGGCAGCCTGCACTGTGCCGACAGCGAATAAAGCCGCGGCAAGAATTGATGCGACGGCGGATTTTTTACCTACAGTAAACACTTTAATCTCCAATCTGAAAATGTTGATTAACTATAATCTTTTCTCAGTCTCTTACTCAAGATCAAAATTGATTTTTCTTGGCAAATGAAAAATTCAACCCAATTAAAAGTGCTCAAAGGGCTTGTTGGCTTTTACGTAAGGCTTGTTTTCAAAAAGTAAATTAAGAGTTTTATCCTCTGTAATTACGCCTATCGGTGTAATTTTCACCTGATGTCTAGCGGCAATTTTTTCAAGAAGAGGAATATTTTTAGGACTTACTGTAAATAAAAGCTCATAGTCACAGCCGCCGAAAGCCGCCAATTCAGCCTTTTCAAGAGCACTTAAATCAACTTGATGAAACACCTCATCAAGAGGCAATTTATCTAAATTAAGCACGGCACCTACATTGCTTCTTTCAAGAATATGTCTTAAATCCCCTACCGTTCCGTCCGACACATCCAAAGCACAGCGACATACGCGGCGCAGTGCTCTGGCAAAAACCGTTCGTGACGGAATAAGCTGAGCTTTTTTATGTACGATGGAGAAAAGATCAGAAGCAAGATTAAGCTCATGATAGCCCGCCTTAACAAAAAGACCGCCCATGCCTAAATTGCCTGAGACATAAATAATGTCACCGGGCTTTGCCAAATCGCGTCGCATGGCACAGCCTTTTGCTACATATCCGTATGCACTTATGGTTATCGATAAAGGACCTTTTGAAGTATTACCGCCTATAAGCGCCATTTTCTCCTTGTCAGCCAAAGAAAAAAGTCCGCGAGCAAATTCACGTAAAAAATGCTCATCGGCATCAGGCAAAGTTAAAGATAAAGTAAAAAATGCCGGTCGCGCCCCCATTGAGGCCAGATCTGAGATATTTACCAAAAGAGACTTATAACCCAAATAAAAAGGATCCTCTCCTTTAAAAAAGTGGATCCCTTCATTTAGCGTATCGGTGGTAATCGCAAGTTCGCTGTTTTTGTCAGGAGCCAATAAAGCGCAGTCATCACCTATGCCTAAAGTGATGCCGCGACCTTTATCATGACCTGAAAAAAATTCTTTTATAAGTGCAAACTCACCTAACACTTCAGTCTTTTATCGCTCTTACGACTTTATCCAAAACACCGTTGACGAATTTATGGCTATCCTGCTCGGCAAATTCTTTTGCCAGCATAATAGACTCATTAATCACGACGCGAAAAGGTATTTCCTGACGATACAACAATTCAAACGTACCAAGACGCAAAATTGCTTTATCTACCTGATCAAGATCTTTAAGCGGTCTTGACAAAAACGGCTCATAGACTTCATCGATGTGATCAACATTCGCGACCACACCGGAAATCAAATCATGCATGTAATCAAGATCTGCTCCTTGAATCGGCTGATCTTCCAAAAACTGCCTTTCAATTTCGCCGGCACCTTGTCCCGTCATCTGCCACTGATAAATAGCCTGCATGGCAAAGTGACGAGCCTTATGACGCATTGCGGGGCTTACTGCACCTTCTGTAGAATCCATTCTTTCTCCTGAGGCTTTAAATTAAATAGCTTTCAACACATTAGCCATTTCCAAAGCGGAAGCAGCGGCCTCGGAGCCCTTATTGCCCGCTTTAGAACCGGCGCGCTGAACTGCTTGTTCAATTGACTCGGTAGTCAAAACACCGTTTGCAATCGGGGTAGCATATTTTAAAGTAACCTGAGTAATGCCTTTGGCGCACTCATTGGCTACAACTTCAAAATGATAGGTAGAACCGCGGATAACGCAGCCTAAAGCAATTAAAGCGTCATACTTGTTAGAAGCTGCGAGTTTTTCCAAAACTACCGGAATTTCAATTGCACCGGGAACTCTTACCAAGGTTATATTTTCCTCGGGAACTTCGCCTTCTCTTTTTAAAGTATCGATGGCGCCTTCGACCAAACGCTCGCAAATAAAGCTGTTAAAGCGTGAAACGACGATTGCGAACTTTCCGTCGCGGCAAGGCTTGTTGCCCTCTATAACCTTAATTGACATAAAACCTCCGAAAATGAAAATTCGTTTTCTTAATTATCAAATAAAACCGTTTTGCATTAAAGTCTCAAATGACAAAGCCGAACTTTTTTCTTCTGCATTGCCTTGAGCTTTTTGTCCTAAAATAAGCCGTTCAAGGTAGCGGGCCAGTACATCCACTTCAAGATTAACTTTGCTTCCCGTTTTCCAATTCTCAAAAGCCAAAACCGTCTGAGAATGCGGAATTAAAGTCAGACGGAAGCTGTCATCAGTTACTGAATTTACGGTAAGGGAAGCTCCGTCAACGGCAATTGATCCCTTAAGAGCGATATAGCGCGACAACTCAGGCGGATTTTTCACCCAAATATTAACCGCCTCTCCAAGCGGAGTAATATCTTTTATTTCACCGATTCCGTCAACATGGCCCTGCACGATATGTCCGCCAAGATGGGTAGCAGGAGTACACGGCAATTCAAGATTCAAGCGCTGCCCCTGCTTATAAAATTTAAAACAGGTCATCGCGACCGTTTCAGCCGACACGTCGGCAGTAAAAAAATCATCACCTATTGTCGTTGCGGTAAGGCAAACGCCGTTTGAAGCAACGGAATCTCCTATTTTTACTCTGTCTTTTACCTTAAAAGAAGCTGGCGTCATAACTTTAACGAAAGCGCCGTTTCCGCGTTTTTCAATTAAGGCAAGAGTTCCTACCGCTTCAATAATTCCTGTGTACATAAAAGCATTGTCCTATGCTAATAAAGCGCGAACGAAAAAGTCCTTACCGCTTCTCTTAATCGTCAATATTTTATATGGTTTAAGGCAATCAAGCGAGCTTACTTCATCACATGCAAAAGCGGTTTTGGCATTTACCCCTAAAACTTTGGGTGCAACAAACAATGCAAGCTCGTCGGCAAGGCGTTCCTGCAAAAAAGATGCGACCAATGTCGGTCCGGCCTCAACTAAAACTTTGCGGCATTGTCTTTTTGACAGTTCGGATAAAACTGCGCTTATGCAAATTCTTCCTGCAAAATCACAAGGTGCATAGAAAATTTCAAGATGCTCATTAATTTGTTCGGAGATATTTTTACTGTCTAAAGACGGCCGTACGAGCAATACTTTTCCTTGAGAAAACATGACATAATCATCAGGATTAATACGCTGACGCGAATCAAGCACTACTCTTAAAGGCTGTTTTTCTTTATTAATATCGTATTTTTCAAACACCTTTGCAGACAATTCGTCATAGCGGACATTCAGCAGCGGATTATCAGCAATCACAGTTCCCGATCCGGTAATTATCGCATCGGATGCGGCACGCATTTTTTGTACGGTTTGACGAGACTTTTCCGAGGTTATCCATTTACTGCGGCCGTCAGACAGCGCTATTTTAGCGTCAAGCGACATGCCTATCTTAACGGTAACGTACGGAATATTTTTAACGATAGATTTAAAGAAAGCTCGATTTAGTTTTAAAGCTTTGTTCTCATATAAGCCGACATCCACTTCAATTCCGGCATCTTTTAAAATTTTAACGCCGCGGCCTGCCACCTGAGGATTGGGATCTCCGCAGGCAATTACCACGCGTTTAACACCGGCTTTAACCAACTCCTTGGCGCAAGGAGGAGTTCTGCCGTAATGAGAACACGGCTCTAAAGTAACATAGCAGGTAGCTCCGGCAACAGAAGATCCGGCGCTGCGCATTGCCATGATTTCGGCATGCGGTTCACCTGCTTTATGATGATACCCCTCACCTATGATCATGCCGTTGCGCACGATTACACATCCGACAGCAGGGTTCGGGGAAGTAGTAAACTTGCCGCGAGCGGCAAGTTTTAAGGCTCTTTTCATAAAGAGCCTGTCATTTTCACTAAAGACCTTCAAGCCTTTTAGTCCTTATATACCGGGAACTTGGCACACATAGCCTTAACTTTTTCGCGGCATGCGGCAATAACATTCTCGTCTTTGTAATTATCAAGGACGTCGCAAATGATATTGGCAAGTTCGCGAACCTCAGCCTCTTTAAAGCCGCGGCGAGTGCAGGCAGGAGTGCCCAAACGCAAGCCTGAAGTAATGAAAGGAGATCTCGGGTCATTAGGAACGCTGTTTTTATTAACGGTAATGTTAGCCTGACCCAAAGCGGCTTCGGCGTCTTTACCGGTCATTTCCATACCGATAAAGTCCATAAGGAACAAGTGATTATGAGTACCGCCTGAAACTACTTTATACCCGCGTTTCATAACTTCTTCGCACATAGCCTTGGCATTTGCTACGACCTGCTTTTGATACTCGACGTACCAAGGTTCCATTGCTTCTTTAAAGACGATGGCTTTAGCAGCAATTACGTGCATTAAAGGACCGCCCTGGGAACCCGGGAAAATAGCGGAATTTAGCTTCTTATAAATGGTCTCATCGTGGCAGTTTGACAAAATAAAGCCGGAACGCGGACCGCCTAATGATTTATGAGTGGTTGAAGTTACGACATGAGCGTAATCAATCGGGCTCGGGTATACGCCTGCTGCTACCAAACCGGCGACGTGAGCCATGTCAACCATGAGATAAGCACCGACTTCATCAGCAATTTCACGCATCTTCTTCCAATCAACGATGCCTGAATAGGCAGAGAAGCCTGCGACTATTACCTTAGGCTTGCACTCAAGAGCTTTTGCTCTGATGTCTTCATAATCAAGCTCGCCTGCGGCATTAACGCCGTACTGTACGGCATGATACATTTTGCCTGAAAAGCTGACTGCTGCGCCGTGGGTCAAGTGACCGCCGCAAGCTAAAGATAATCCTAAAATGGTATCGCCCGGATTGCATAAAGCCATATAAGCTGCGGCATTAGCCTGAGAACCTGCGTGCGGCTGAACGTTTGCATATTCGCATTTAAACAATTTGCAGGCGCGATCAATAGCCAGCTGTTCAACCTTATCAACATATTCGCAACCGCCGTAATAACGCTTATGCGGATAACCTTCAGCATACTTATTGGTAAGCTGGGAACCTTGAGCTTCCATTACGCAGCGGCTGGCATAATTTTCAGAAGCGATAAGTTCGATATGATCTTCCTGACGCTGATTTTCATCTGCAATGGCTTGCCACAACTCAGGATCATAAGCGGCGATTGATTTTGCTTTATTCATAATGGACGATTACCTTTATAAACAAGAGGACTAAGCGGTATCGCTTAAAAAAGACGCGGCTATTTTAACATTTTTAAAATCTTCTTTGGGGAAAAATAGAGACGGATCACTCTTTTTAGGCAATAGGACACTACCTCTTGCGGTTATCACATCCTAAAAGGTAAGACTGATACTTTTCTTTTTTACGACAGTTCTCAAAAAATTACAAAAAACGGGATCAATCTATTCTCCAAAACTCAATTTTTTTTCATTTTTTCAAAAAAAACACTTAAAAAAGTTCTAAAATCTCAAAAAATTGTTAAAATCTGTTTAAATTGGTTGTCGGAGTTTTAATTTGTCTAAGCCTTTTATTTTAGTGGTAAACGGCCCCAATCTTAACCTTTTGGGTACCCGCGAGCCGCAGGTTTACGGACACGAGACTTTATCAGATCTCAATGCCCGTCTTGATGAAGTCGCTACAGAACTCAACGTCAGCATTGAGCACTTTCAGTCAAACCATGAAGGTGCCATCGTCGATAAAATTCAAAGCGTAATGGGTAAAGCATCCTGCATTTTAATTAATGCCGGAGCATATACTCACACAAGTGTAGCAATTCGTGATGCTCTCTTAGGCACGGCCATTCCTTTTTTTGAAATTCATATATCGAACGTTCACGCCCGTGAAGAATTCAGACATCACTCCTATTTAAGCGATAAAGCCGTCGGGGTTATTGTCGGTTTCGGTCTTGACGGATACGAGTTTGCTCTAAGAAAAGCGGCCCGGCTCGTCAATAAATAAGAATTTTTTTATCGTTGCTAAGGCAACACTGTAATTTAGGTAATAGCACATGCAAATTGATATTCACAAAATAGCTAAGCTCATTGACCTCGTTTCAAATTCTGACATTGCAGAAATTAATTTAAAGCAAGGAGATGAAGAACTTAGTATTTCTCGTCAGTCTGCCACCGTTGTTCAGGCTCCGGTACAAACCGTTGTAGCAGCTCCTGCTCCCGTCGCAGCCGCCGTTGCCGCTCCTGCTCCAGCAGCAGCCCCCGCAGCAGAAAGTGCTCCTGCAGCACCTGCCCCCGCAGCTTCAGGAAACAACGTAATGCGCTCTCCGATGGTCGGAACTTTCTACCGCTCAGCAAGCCCGAATGCCGCTCCTTTCGTTGAAGAAGGACAAACCGTCAAGGAAGGCGACACTTTGTGCATTATCGAAGCCATGAAGATGATGAACCAGATTCAAGCCGACAGATCAGGCACTATCAAGAAGATTTTGGTTGAAAACGGCGCTACCGTTGAATTTGATCAAGCTATCTTTGAGTTTGAATAAATATTATAAAAACCTCCGATAATTTATCGGAGGTCTTTTCTTCAAGGTATTTATATATGCAACTTGAAAAGGTTTTAATTGCAAATCGCGGCGAAATCGCCTTACGTATTTTGCGTGCCTGCCGTCAGCTGGGGCTTAAAACCGTAGCAGTGCACTCAACCGCCGATCGCGATTTAATGCACGTAAAGCTTGCCGATGAAACTATCTGCATCGGACCTGCTACCGCAAAAGACTCTTATCTTAATATTCCTACTATTATTGCTGCAGCCGAAGCAACCGGTGCAAGCGCAATCCATCCCGGTTACGGTTTCCTGTCCGAAAATGCCGATTTTGCCGAAATGGTGGAAAAATCAGGATTTATCTTCATCGGACCGACTGCCGATACCATCCGCCTTATGGGTGATAAGGTATCTGCCAAAAAAGCCATGCAGCGTGCCGGAGTTCCCTGCGTTCCCGGTTCAGAAGGCGCTTTAGGTGATGATTCCAAGGAAAACCATCGTCTTGCCAATGAAATCGGCTACCCTATCATTATTAAAGCCGCAGGTGGCGGCGGCGGACGCGGCATGCGTGTCGTCCGTTCTGACGCCGAGCTTGATGACGCTATCGCTCTTACCCGCCGTGAAGCGGATATGTTCTTTAACAATCCTGCCGTATACATGGAAAAATTCCTTGAGAATCCTCGTCATATCGAATTCCAGGTTCTTTCTGACACTCACGGCAACGCTGTCTATTTAGGTGAACGCGACTGCTCCATGCAGCGCCGCAACCAAAAAGTTTTAGAAGAAGCTCCGGCTCCTTTTATTACCGCCGAACAGCGTAAATCCATCGGTGAGCGCTGCGCTAAAGCATGCGTTGAGATCGGATACCGCGGTGCGGGTACTTTTGAGTTCTTATATGAAAACGGCGAGTTCTACTTCATCGAAATGAATACTCGCGTTCAGGTAGAACATCCTGTTACCGAAATGATCACCGGCATTGATATCGTCCGTGAAATGATTGCCGTATCCGCAGGTGCTCCTTTATCCGTCAAACAAAAAGACATCAAGATAAAAGGCCACGCTTTTGAATGCCGTATCAACGCAGAAGATCCTAAGACCTTCCTGCCGTCTCCGGGTTTAATTGAACGTCTGCATATTCCGGGAGGACCGGGAGTTCGCTGGGACAGCCATATTTACCAGTCATACAGGGTTCCGCCTTACTATGACTCATTAATCGGCAAACTCATCGTTCATGACGACAATCGTGAACTTGCCATGGCTCGTGCCCTTGAAGCCTTGGACGAAATGGTAGTTGACGGAATTAAGACCAATATTCCTCTGCATAAAGATTTACTCACCGATCCTGTTGAAATCAAAGGCGGTGCCAGTATTCATTATCTTGAGGAAAAGCTTGAGCTTAATAAACCTGCAGCTCCTACCGAGCCGGAAAAGGAAGATTAATCAACTTCTTATGAACGCCTCAGTTGTAAAAACCGAGGCGTTTTTCTTTTGACGTGCACCAAAAAACCGCTTTTTTATCTGATTTAAGCAAAGAAAGCGTATAATTCAGGCACCGTTTAAACAAAGGAAGGTCTAACTTATGCTACAACCGATAAGTCCCAGCAACCCTCTTGCTAAAATTTTCAATAAAATTCCGTTCATCATGCAGGTAGTCATCGGCCTTATAGTCGGTATCATTCTTGCAGCCATTTTTCCTAACGACACGACCGTAATTCCTATTTTTGGCGTTTTGTTCGTTTCAGCATTAAAAGCCATTGCTCCGCTCCTCGTGTTCGTATTGGTTTCAGCAGCCATTGCCCGCCATAACAAAGGCGTTAAAACCAATATGCGCCCGATCCTTGTTTATTATTTCGTTTCCATGGGCCTTGCTTCATTTTTGGCTCTTATCATGAGCTATATGTTCCCCAGCACTTTTAGCGAGCTTGCAAATGCCGCCGACGGTGTCAATCCGCCGCAAGGAATTTCAGAAGTTTTATTAAACTTCATAAGACAAGCTGTCGACAACCCGGTTAACGCCCTTTTAACCGGCAATTACGTGGCAATTTTGGTTTGGGGTATCGCTTTTGGCTTATTGTTCCGCGTCGCTCACGAACCTACCAAACTTGTTTTGGATGATTTAGCTGAAACCGTAGCCGGCGTCGTCCGCATGGTTATCCGTTTTGCTCCTTTAGGCGTTATGGGTCTTGTTTACTCTTCCTGCACTGAAGCTGGCGGATTTAGCAACTTGTTAAATTACGTACATGTGGTTGTAGTCTTAGTTGCTACCATGCTCATAGTTGCTTTTGTCATCAACCCGATAATCGTTTTTGCCGCAACCCGCAAGAATCCTTATCCGTTGGTATTAACCGCAATCACCAACAGCGCCATTACCGCTTTCTTTACCCGCTCCTCAGCCGCCAACATTCCGGTTAACCTTGAGCTGTGCGAAAAATTAGGCGTACCGCGCGAAACTTATTCCATTTCAATTCCTTTAGGCTGCACCATCAACATGTGCGGTGCCGCAGTCACCATCGTGATCATGACTATGGCCGCCGTCAACACTTTGGATATTCATGTTGATTTCGCTTCAGCCCTTCTCATGTGCATCGCTGCAGTATTATGCGCCTGCGGAACATCAGGAATCGCCGGCGGATCTTTAATGTTAATCCCGCTTGCCTGCTCAATTTTCGGTATCGGCAATGATATCGCAATGCAGGTTGTCGGTATCGGCTTTATCATCGGAGTTCTTCAGGACTCAACCGAAACTGCCTTAAACAGCTCTTCTGACGTAGTGTTTACTGCTGCAGCCTGCGGTATTACCGACGGTGTCAAAAAAGAAAATAAATAAGTTTTAACACTTATAATTTTCTGCGATCCAAGACGGTGTTTTTTACACCGTCTTTTGCTTTGTGTTTCAAAATTCTCTTACAATACGCCTGAAATTCACCAACTTAAAACATCTTCGGCTTTTTATGGTTTTAATCGGCATCATTGCCAGTATTTTTGCGGCAATAGGACAGGCACTAAATTACGCTCTAACTAAAGACTGTCAGGAAAAGCACCGTATCTACGGTTTCAGGATGCTGATAGGAGCACATATCGGCATGGGCTTTATCATGCTGTGGCCATTTTTATTCTGCTCTTATTACACCTACTTTGAGTGGGAACATTTAATCGATTTATTTAAAATCAACCTGCCTTTTTTGTTTGCCCAATATTGTATGATGCAGTCCATAAGAGTCAGTGACGCTTCAATCGTCTCGCCTCTTTTGGTTCTCAAAATACCGGTACTTGCCGCAATTTCCATCGTTTTATTTAAAGACAGTTATGCTGTTCACCAATATCTTGCCATTGCTGCTATTCTGCTTTTATCCTGGTATTTTTCATCTTTATCAGGACAGATAAAATTAAAAGCCCTGATGTTTGTTTTCCTTGCAAGCTTCTGCTACGTACTTTCGGATATCGCCATTACCGGTTACGCTAAAAAATTTGCAGCTCACCCTATTGAGCAGGTAATGATAGCCAACAGTTTTAACTATATAGCAGGTGCCATTTTCTTCCTTCCCTGCGCTTTTATGAAAAAAGTAACGGCTAAAGACATCTACAACTGTAAATATGTAGCGTTATCTTGGATCATTGCCGTAACCCTCATTGTGATAGGCTTTAATTTAAGCGGTTTAGTGTCAGGTACAATCATTCAGTCGCTGCGCGGAGCCTTCGGCATTATCATTGCCCTTATCTTCTTTCGCAATGAAATAATGGATCACGGAGCAAGATGGCAGCTTAAAGTTGCAATCTCAATTTTAATGACTCTTTCGGTTGCGTCTTTCTATCTTTAAACTTTAAGCGCGCCGATGCGCTTTCTTGTAAATCTCATGCATGCGCGCTGTAGCCACGTGAGTGTAGATCTGTGTCGTGGTAAGTGAGCTGTGCCCCAGCAAAAGCTGTACCGAACGCAAATCAGCGTCATGATTTAAAAGATGAGTTGCAAAAGCGTGACGGAAAGTATGGGGAGAAGGAGCCTTTGCCATACCGATTTTAAGCGCATAATATTTAACCCGATACCAAAAGCCCTCACGCGTCAGCGGACCTATTCCCTTTCCTGACAGAAAAACGTAAGGACACTGCTTTTTCGGATCTTTTCTTTCCCTGCCGTCCGTCAAATAACGGTTTATCCACCATACAGCATTATCGCCAAGCGGCACCAGGCGTTCCTTATCCCCTTTTCCGCGAATAATGAGATAACCGTCAACGAGATTTAAAGACCCAAAAGTAAGATTTACAAGCTCGCTTACCCGCAATCCGCAAGAATAGACGGTTTCAAACATAGCCCGGTCTCTAAGACCGACATCGGTATCCGTATCTATGGCATTTATAAAAGCATCAACCGTTTTTTCACTCATTATCTTAGGCAGACTTTGAGGAAGCTTGGGATTATCTATAAGCGCCAAGGGATCGTCTTCCCGATAATTTTCAAGCTTTAAAAAGGCTGAAAACGCACGCATGGAACATAAAAAGCGTGCGGTTGAACGCGGTGACAACCTTTCTTTTGCTGAAGCTAAAAAACCTTCGATGTCATTACTTGAAAAGTAAGCAGGATTTTTTACGCCCACGGAATCTAAATAACACAAGAACTGATGCAAATCCCTTAAATAAGCATCAATTGATTTAGGTAAAAGACCGCGCTCTAACAAAAGATAATCGTTAAAATCCCGGCGCAGCCTTTCATCTTCAGACATTAACGCTCCTCAAGACGTCTGAAAAAGTCATTGAAGAAACCTACTTCTTTATCTGAGGCTTTTTCCACAGTGGCAAAATACTCATTGCCGTTTTGAACTATGCAGAATTGATAAACGGCATCTTCTTTAGGGAAATAACGCAGCTCTTCAAACTGAGAATTAGGATTTAACTTCATGGGCGCAGATCCGGCACGCATTACCCCGGGAGGGTATGCATAGCCAAAATTACTGCCCTGCGACCAGTTGTCATCGGCAAATTTAAAGCGATAAGGCGTCCAATCCGATCTTAACGCAGCAAGAGTACAGTACATTCCTTCATCGCGCTTAATAAGACGATTTGACGAAATCGCGGCATAATCATTCATTTCGCCGCGCAGATAAATATCTTTTCCGTCAATCTTCATGGCATTGACGGAAATTAAATCCGGGACCGAACTGCAGGCAGACAAAGCTACGGCAGCCGCGGCAAAAAGCGAAGCTAGAACAGTAGTTTTCACATTTTTCTCCTTTGTCTCAATTATAGGGCAAAAGTAAGTCAATGTGGACAATAGAACTTAACAACTTAAGGTTTAATCTTAGGCAAAACTAAAGCTCATCGTACTTTAGCCAAAACATGTAAGCGATTATAATATCGGCATTAATTTAGAAAAACTACTAACGATAACTAACTAAACATGACTTCAAGCACCGTACAAAATCATATACCGCTGCGTATCGGAGTAACCGGCGGAATAGCCTGCGGAAAAACCGCAGCATCAAACGTATTCAGATCTCTTGGCATCACCGTTATTGATGCCGATATCATCGCGCGCCAAGTCGTTGAACCGGGCTCTAAGCTTTTACCTAAACTTGTCGAAATTTTCAGCGATGACATTTTAAATAAAGACGGATCTTTAAACCGCAAACGCCTTCGTGAAATAGTTTTTTCAGATAAAAAAGCGCTTGCTGCCCTAAATGCCATGATCCATCCCGCGATTCATGCGGAGCTTGAACGGCAGGCAAATCTCGCAACTTCCGCTTATACGGTTTTAGTTATTCCTTTGCTTTTTGAACATCATCTTGAAAGTTTCGTCGACAGGATTTTAGTGCTTGACGTTAAAGAGGAAACCCAAATCAAACGGGTTATGGAACGCGACGGTTCCTCACGAGAAATTGCCAAAGAAATTCTTAAAAATCAAATAAGTCGCGAAAAAAGACGTGAGCTTGCTGACGATCTTATCGAAACGGACGGACTTTTACTTAGTGAATTAAAAGAGCTCGTGTTAAACTTACATAAAAAATACTTACAATTAGCCGCGAAGAGAAACTGATTTTATGTTGACTTATGATTTTCCCCTAAGCTCAAAATCACGTATTTATTTAAAATTCGAAACGTTGTTTAAGCGTATTGAAAACTGTAAGAATCTTGATTCTGAAGCTGAGCTTTTCTGCATTACCCGCGGCGTTATTGATTTTATGGATATGCTTGACGGATCCGGCACCATTAAAATCGAAATTCTAAAAGATATCGACAGAATGGACGGCAAATTCAAGCAGTGGGAACAGGATCCTGAGGTAAATACCGCTTTAATTAAAGATCTGCGCAAACAGCTTGCCGCTGCGCGCAGTACTATTGACCAATTTACCCGTCAGCGTACCGTCCTTAAAGACGATCTTATCTTAGAAAGTATCAAGCCGCGCTTTTTGACTCCGTGCGGAGTTAATAATTTCGATACTCCGCTTTTTCTGTTTTGGCAAAATCTTCCTAAAACCGAAAAACTTGAAACCATCAGTAAATGGCTTCATGAACTTGATATTCTGCGTACGCCTATAAGTACTATTTTAAAAATGTGGCGTCTTTGCTCCGAGCCGCAAAAACGCATCGCCAAAAACGGGTTTATGCAGGAATCAGGGGATAACTGCGAATTCATTGAAATAAAATATCCTAAAACCGTACGCGCCTATCCCGTGGTAAGCGGTTTCCAATCAAGTATTAATGTCCGCTTTATTCCTTACGATAAAGGACAGCGCTGCGGCGATATCGAATTTGAACTTACTTTCATTAAAGGAGCACTTTTGTGAGCTTAAAAGATTTACTGCCGCCGGGCACCTTTGATGAAATAGAATCCGAGGTCAAGCACCATAAAGAAACAGCCCGTTTTGACGGCAATACTTTAAAAGTAAAATGCCCAATCTGCGGGAAAGAAATTATCTATTCAAAAGATAATCCGTTCCGTCCTTTTTGTTCCGAACGGTGTAAACTAATTGATTTAGGAGCTTGGGCAAATGAAGAGCGTACCGTAGCAGGACGCGCGGTTAACGAAGACGAAGATGCCGATCTGCTAAACGATCCTAATTTGCCTAAACGTTTTGATAAAGAAGACTAGAAACTCTTTTAAGGATTAACCTTGGCACGCATCGAAAAGAAATCAGTCGTTTTAAGTGCTGTCGCATTAGCGGTAGCTCTTGCGCTATATGCGCCGTGCCACTCTTTTGCAAACGACGATACCGAAAGTTTTAACGTAAAAACCGAAGTTAAAGAAACTACGGCACAAAGACATCTGCGTCTTACAAGCAGTCTTGCTACCGATACCGTAATAGTTATGCAGGAAGACAGCTCTCAAAAATACCTGCAAAATCCCCATTTTGGCGACAGCGCCACTTTCCAGCTGCGCTTATTTGCAAAACTTGAAAAAAATCCTTGGCATCCGGCTCCTTTCATGCCGATTTTAGAACGGGATTTAGGCTGCTTTTACGGTGTTCCTCCATATAGAGTTCCACAGGATTATGACGTCAACACCACACCGATTAACGTCACTGCCGATACCCTGCAGGGAACTATCGATCAGAATCTTCTTTATAAAGGCAACGTCGTAATCACTCAGGCGGATGTAACTTTAAACGCAGACTCTACCGAGTATGACCAAAGCAACACGACCTTAACGTCTAAAGGCAACGTTCTATATAAGGCCCCTACTTACACTCTTTCAACGAAAGAACAGGTGGAGTCAAACCTGTCATCCAATATCACCACGGTACAAAATGCCGCGTACATTCTCAACGGTTCGGTCGGCAGCGGCACAGCCGAACATTTGAAAATAGACGATGCCAACAAAACGGCAAATATTGACGGATTTACTTTTACCGGCTGCCCGCCTGACGATAAAGTGTGGGAAATTACGGCAGGAGATGTCGAACTCATTCAAGGCGAAGCCTTCGGTGAAGCGCATGATGCGACACTAAGAGTCAAAGGCGTTCCAGTTTTCTGGACTCCTTATATTAACTTCCCGATTTCAAATAAGCGAAAAACCGGTCTTTTGTACCCGAGCATGTCTTATTCCTCTTCAAAGGGATTTGATTACGCTCAGCCTATTTACTTTAATATTGCGCCTAACTATGACTACACTTTCACTCCTCGAGTCATGGGATTTCGCGGTGCCATGCTGCAAAATGAGTTCCGCTACATGCCGTTTGCCGGAACCCGCGGTGCAATAACTTTTGATTTCCTGCCAAACGACAGGCGCTGGGATTTAGCAGGAGACAATCATCAGCGCTGGATGTTCGGTATTAAGCATTTTTCCGGTTTTTTAAATAACGATTTAACCTTTAATATCGACTTTAAGCGCGTTAAGCCTCATGACTATGATTATCTTTCCGATATCGGCTCCGATAATGCCCATGTCACCGATAATCATTTAGTGCAGACATTCCGCAGTGCCTACAATAAAGAAAAATACGATGTCTCGCTGGAACTGCGCAAATATCAAAGCCTCTTGCCCGATTACGCTTCCGTAATCAAACCTTTTTCCATGCTGCCGCAGCTTAAAGCGTCTTATTACGATACCTACGGTAATTTGTTTTTTAGGACCGACGGAGAATTTACCTACTTTAATGCGCCAAATGAAAACCAATACCACAATTTCAGTTCGTCCCGCTTTCATTTAGAGCCGTCGGCAAAATATCTTATTTACAATAACCGCGGTACCGAATTGTCCGCAGGCGGACGTTTGTTCCTTACTCATTATGAGCAAGGAGATCTTAATGATTTGCCAAGCCGCTACCGCAATCAATTAGGCTTTACATCTTTTGATGACTCGGTCAATCGTGCCTTATACCTCATTGAAATGCGCGGAAAAACCACTTTTGAGCGCAAGGTATTTGATTTAAGGCATACCCAGACTTTTGAGCCGGAAATCCAATATCGTTATATTCCTTATAAAAATCAAGATCACATCGGTCTTTACGATACTACCGACCGTCTTGAAGACTATTACTCAAACTTCTCTTTCCGTCACTTTGCAGGTATCGACCGTATTGCTGATACCAATGCCGTCACCGTCGGCGTAACCAGCCGTATTCTTGATCCGCACGATCGTGAAATGTATCGCGTAGCTTTAAGCCAAACCTACAGCTTCGTGCCGACAAGAGTCACTTTAAATCCGAGCGATCCGATAAACCGTTATCCGAGCTCACCATTGTCCGCAAGCTTTGATGCAAGTCCAATCGAACCTTTAACCATGCACGCCATGGCTTCTTACGATAATGAAACTAACGAGGTTACCGCTTGGAACGCAATGAGCGAATATGCTACCCGTGACGGATTTAAAGCCCAGATAAGCTATCGCTTTGCCAAAGACGGCAACCGCACTCTTGACAGTCGTTATGTCGATTTAAAGCAAATCGGGCTGCAGCTTGTTTATCCGATAACTCCTGACTTTAAGATTATCGGAGCCATGTACCGGGACCTTGAGCAGGAAGAAAATATCGATCGTAAAATCGCCCTGCGCTACGAGGACTGCTGTTATGCACTTACTTTCATGTACGAAGATTACAACACTCCTGACTGGAGCGATTTGACGCGCGAACATGAAAAGCGCTTCGGCATCCAAATTGAATTAAAAGGGTTAGCGACCATCAACGTAAGCGGAGATGATAATCCTGCAAGTACCGACACGTACTTAATCGATCCGTTTAATCCGACTAACCTTAATCGTTAAACTTAGGATTTTGATGGTATATTTAGAAAAAAGCAAAAAAGGATTCAACATGTTCGGCAAAAGAATAGCTCTTGCGTTAACCGCCGCTTTAGGAATTGTCTTTAACGCTAATGCTCAAACCTTAGACACGACCGCCGCTGTCGTCAATAACGATATTATTCTGACAAGCGAACTTGATGCCATGCAAAAAGAAATGGCGAGAAATTTCGCTTCCCGCGGCCAAAAAGTCAGCCCTGTCACCGCAAGAAAAGCAGCTCTTGAGCAACTTATCACCAAAAGTCTTATTCTGCAGCAGGCAAAATCTCACGGCTTGAATCTTAACGACATGCAGCTTGATCAAGCTCTTGCACAGTTTGCCGCCCGTAACGGAGTCAGCGTCAAAACTCTCTTAAATCAGATGGGCCCGGGTCTTAACGAAGCTGCCCAACGTGAAAGATTCCGCGAAGATTTGATTATCGGTGAAGTCCGCCGCAATCAGGTAAGAAACCGCATAAAAATCTCAGACAGTGAAGTAAAGCTTCTTGCCAAAAACCTTAAAGAATTGGGCTCGGTAGAACCAAGCTATCATCTGTCGCAGCTTATTGTCCCTCTTTCTGCCAAAGCGACTCCCGCCCAAATCCAAAGAGCGGTAAATACCGTCGATAAAATTAAAGCGGATTTAAGAAAAGGAGCTGATTTTAACGATTTGGCCGCACTCTATACCCAAGGCTCGCTTGCCGCCCAAGGAGGAGATCTCGGATTTATTCCCGAAAGCCGCGTGCCGGTTCCTTTTTTACCGTCTCTTTTAAAATCAAAGCCCGGCGCAATCATCGGACCGATTCGCTCTCCATACGGATTGCATCTTATTAAATATGTCGGAGTAACCGACGGAGCCGTTAAAACAATCACGATGTACGACGCAAGCCATATTCTGCTTACCACGTCTATCGTCTATCCTGATGCGACGGCCGTTAAAGAACTTAATCTTTTACGCGATGAAATTTTAAAAGGTTCAATAAGTTTTGCCGATGCCGCCAAAAACTTCTCTGAAGATCCGGGTTCGGCAATTAACGGCGGAGATTTAGGCTATGCCACACCGGACAGATACGATCCGGCATTTGCCGCCGCCATGGTGCGCCTAAAACCGGGTGAAATCAGTGAACCTATCCGTTCATCATTTGGCTATCACTTAATCAAGTTAAACGATATCAAAACCGATCTTGATTCTGACGCTTCTTATGAAGATCAGGCACGCAATCTCATTTTCGAACGCCTGTTCAGAGAAGAATCAGTAGCTTGGGAAAGAGAACTGCGCGATACCGCCTATATTCATGTCTCCGATCCGGCACTGTTAAACGCCGGCATCAATATCGATCAGGAACAGAACAATCCTTCAAATAATGGTTAATCGTATTGTTGTTACTCCGGGCGAGCCTGCAGGCGTAGGTCCGGAGCTTATGTATCATCTTGCAAAAAAAGACTTTGATGATGAGCTTGTCATTATCGGCTCAAAGTCTTTGCTAAAAGAACGCTTTGATGCACTTAACCTTAACGTCACTTTTAAAGACTTTGATAAATACGCAAACCCCGTCCCCTCTAAAAAAGGCGAACTTACCGTCTTAAACGTGGATCTGGCAGTTTCTTCGGCTCCGGGAAAACTTGATCCTAAAAACGGACCTTATGTTTTAAAGTGCCTTGATATCGCGCACGAGCTCTGCATATCCGATAATGCGCAGGCCCTTGTAACAGGCCCCGTTTCCAAAGCCGTTTTGGATTCAGGCTCTTTGCACTTTACCGGACATACTGAATATCTGCAGCAAAAATCAGGGGTAAAAAAAGTCGTTATGCTCCTTGGCAGCCGTGAACTGCGCGTTGCTTTGGCTACCACTCATTTACCTTTAAACGAAGTCAGCAAAGCCATCACCAAAGAGTCGCTTACCGATGTTATTTCTATTTTGCATCACGACCTTAAAGAAAAATTCGGCTTTGCCGATCCTACAATTTATGTTGCAGGACTAAATCCGCACGCCGGAGAAAACGGACATCTTGGAAGTGAAGAAATCACCACCATCATTCCTGTTTTAAATAAATTGCGCAAGCTTGGAATGAAACTTGAAGGTCCTTATCCTGCCGATACTATTTTCCAGCCTAAATATTTAAATAATGCCGCTGCGTTTTTAACCATGTACCACGATCAGGGATTGCCGGTTTTAAAATACGCGGCATTCGATCATGGCTATAACACCACTTTAGGCTTACCCTACATAAGAACTTCTGTCGATCATGGAACCGCTTTAGATTTAGCCGGTTCCGGCAAGGCAGATCCCGGCTCGCTTTATGCTGCAGTGGATCTTGCTTCTTTCATGGCAAAAGCTCGGAGAAAATAATGGCTTTACCACCGCCCCATCTTAAGGCCCGCAAACGCTTCGGGCAAAATTTTCTTGTCGACGATTTCATAATAGGAGCTATCGTCGACGCCATCAACCCTAAAGAAGGCGACTATCTTGTTGAAATTGGACCAGGTCATGCCGCATTGACCCGTCCGGTGCTGGAACGAGCCAAAGCGCTTACCGCCATTGAGCTTGACAGGGATTTAGCCGCAATTTTACGCTCCGACCCTTTTTTAAAAGGTCTTACGTTAATTGAAGCCGACGCTTTAAAAGTAAATTTCGAAGCATTGCCCGGTGCCGGCAATCTGCGGGTTTTCGGTAACCTGCCCTATAACATTACTTCCCCTATAATTTTCCACCTGCTGTCACAGCGCGGAATAAAAGACATGCACTTCATGCTGCAAAAAGAAGTAGTGGACAGATTATGCGCAGGCCCTCATTGCCGTGACTACGGACGTCTTACGGTTATGGTTCAATATCATGCTCAGGTTATTCCGGTATTGGACGTCCCGCCCGAAGCATTTCGTCCGCGCCCTAAAGTAAATTCCGCCGTAGTAAGACTCAAACCCAAAGCATTAACCGATGATGAACGCGCATTAGCTCCTTTTCTTAATACCGTAGCATTAAATGCATTTAATACGCGTAGAAAGACTCTGCGTAATTCTTTATCGACATTATTCAGCGCAGAGGAAATGCAAAATCTCGGCATTGACATCACTTTACGTGCAGAAGATTTAAATCTTGAGTCTTTCATCGTTTTAGCAACGGCTTTGCGTGATAAAAAGCAAAATGAGGCAACGATATAATTAATGGCAAATATTAATCATCCGCTTACCGAGCTTTATTTAAGAAATCACGATCTTCTGCAGGGCAAAGACGTTGTTTTTGCAGGAGACATTGACTCAATGCAGGTTCTGCATCTTGCTAAAGGCTGTAAAAGCGCAATATTCATCATCGATAATTACGCCGTTGCCTGTCAATGTGCGGCAGCTTTAGGCAAAAAACTCAGCCATGAAATAAATCAAAGCGTAACCGTAGGTTTTATTACCGTAATTTTTGCGCCCCTTGCCTTGGCTGTAGAAAAAATTACAAAATTTTCCTGTCTTACGCTGTTTTTAAGTAAAGCCAAGCAAAAAAGCGCTGAAATTTTAAGAACGCTGGCGCCTAAACTTGAACAAGACGCCCTCATTCTCATAGCAGGAAGCAACGACGGCGGCGGTAAAAGCGCTGACGGACTCTTAAAAGAATGCGGCAATCCCTATAAGGTTGATACCGCCCGCAAATGCACGCTCTTTGCAGTAAAACCTGAAAAAGCTTTCTCTTCCATAAAAAACTGCTCTGATATTGCCTATGAAAATTTACAGTTAAAACAAAAGTTCGGAGTATTCTCGCAAGGCAGAGTTGACCAAGGGACTGCTCTTTTACTTAAAAATCTGCCTCAAGATTTAACCGGTCAAAAAGCTCTTGATTTAGGCTGCGGCTGCGGCATTATCGGTCTTTTCCTTGCTAAAAAAGCAGCTTTCGTCACTTTAAATGATATAAGCGCCGAAGCCTTATATTTGGCAAAAAACAATGCCGACATTAATCAGCTTTCTGAAAATTGTGAGTTTAAAGCTGCTTTTATGCTTAATGACGCTGAAAAATTTGACATAATCGCCACCAATCCGCCATTTCATGAAGGCATCAAAAAAGCTGAAAAAATCACTATAGAAATGATAAAAGAAGCCCCGAATCATCTTAACGCGGGCGGTGCTTTATATTTAGTCGGCAACAGCTTTTTAAATTACGGACCGACGCTTGAAGAAGCGTTTAAAAAAGTTACCGTACTTGAAAGCAATAAACGCTTTACGGTATTTAAAGCCGAAAATTAAATAAGATCCTAGAAAACTTGAATTGCCGAAACGGCGTTTTAGCTTTCCTTCAAATCTGTAAAGCTAAAAAACCTCGTATGAAAAACCCCGCCAGTAGTGTTTACCAAACGGGGTACAGTTCAATACGAGGTTTTTTATTATTTACCTACACTCAAAGTAAATATTACTCTACCGGACTTATAAGTCCTGCCGACTCAGGCAGATAGAGGGAGAACCACGGTACCAGAGTAACTATTACCACTGCTACGATAAGAGCAAAGAAGAACGGCAGTAATCTGGTGAATACTGATTCGATGGTTTCACCCGCCACACGACATCCTGTAAACAAAATCGGTCCTACAGGCGGAGTGATGGCACCTAATGAGAGGTTAAATACCATCATTACACCGAAATGAACCGGATGTACGCCAAGCTGCATAGCAACAGGCAGGAAGATCGGAGTAAAGATGAGCACTGCAGGGGCAGGATCCATGACGCAGCCGACAAGCAGCATAATAACCATCATACCAAGCAGAATTACTGACGGGGTATCGGCAAAATTAATAAGGGCGGTTGCAATCATGTTCGGGATCTTAGCGTAAGCCAAAACCCAGCCTAAAATTGCGGAAACACCGATAAGGAACACGATTAAAGCAGTGGTCTTTGCGGTGTTAAGCAGCATTGCAGGAACGTCCTTCCAATGGAAAGAACGATAGAAACCTGACAAAATAGCCGAGTACACTACAGCGACGCAGGATGCTTCCGTCGGGGTAAACCAACCTGAAATAATGCCGCCGATAATGATGATAATAAGCAATATTGCAGGAATAGCTTCAATCAATATCTGCAGACGAGTTCCCCAACCGCTAATCGGCTGTGCCTTATACTTTAATTTCCAAGCATAGTAAGCAGTTACGATAATAACGGCAAGTCCCCACAAGATACCGGGCAGGTAACCTGCAACGAACAATGCGGCAACTGAAACACCGCCGGAGGCCAATGAATAAATAATGAAGATGTTTGACGGCGGAATAATCATGCCTGACGGAGCAGATGCAATATTAACTGCGGCAGACAAACGCGGCTCGTAGCCTTCCTTCTTTTCAATAGGAAGCATTACGGATCCGATAGCTGCAGCTGCTGCTACGCCTGAACCTGAAATGGCGCCGAACATCATATTTGCTACGGTGTTGGTATGGGCTAAAGCTCCCGGAATAAAGCCGATGAAAACTTTAGCAAGATTAATCAGCTTTTGCGCTATACCGCCGGTATTCATGATCACGCCGGCTAAAACGAAGAACGGAATAGCGATAAGAGCAAAGCTGTTCATACCGGAATAAATACGGGTTGCAGAAACCAATGTCGCGTTCATGCCTAAAATGGCACCCATCGACAATACAGAACCCACACAAATACTGGTACCGATTGGACATCCGATGATTAATAAAATCGGAGTAAGTACCAAAAGATAAATAAAAATATCTGCTGTTGCGGACATATTCTTACTCCTTACTGAGCTTTCACGGCATCTTTTCCGGCAAGCAATACTTTAATTGAAGTCAGGATGTTGTAAATTGCATAGAAAACAATGAAAGCACCTGCAATGGGAACAACTGAATAAATCTGACCTATCTTAAGCCACAGCATGGCGGCATTGGTCTGGGACATAGCGTTCTGAGCGATATGATAGCCGCCGGAAGTCAAAACCAGCAAAGCCATGCCTAAAGTAAACAGTTCACTTACGATAGTAAGAATATTTGACCAGTAAGGACCTAATTTCTCAGGAATGAAATTAATATTCATGTGGCCCTTTTCGCCATAAAGCAAGGCTGAGCCGAGCATTGCGGTCCAGACGAAGCAAATATTTGCAAGCTCTTCGGAAATTGCACTTGGATCCTGCAAAACAAAGCGAGAAATAACCTGCCAGGAAACCAAAACAACCATCGCACCGCATAAAAAAATGCACAGGACCTTTAAGATATTGTCAAAAATACCTTTTATCTTGGTTAAAAATTCCATAATTTTTATCCTTGATGAATTCACAACAAAAAAGGGGCTTTCGACCCCTTTTTAAGTCATTCACAGTTCAAAATTAAAGGTCGCGAGACTTCTGAACTGCCTCATAGAGTTTCTTAGCGGAATCGGTTGATACCTTCTCATCGATAAGAGGCTGTACGGCTTTCTTGAATGCGTCTTTATCAGCTTCGATAACCTTGGTGCCTTCTTTCTTTGCCTTCTCTAAGGACTTAGATACTTCAGCCTGGAACATATCAAACTCGGTATCTACCAAAGCATCGATGTTGTCGGCAAAGAACTGCTTGACATTGTCAGGCAAACCGTTGAAGAAAGCGGTATTGGTAACAATGTAGTCAGGCATCATCAAGTGACCGGTAAGGTTGTAAATAGGGCCTACTTCGTGCTGTTTTAATGCATAGTAGGTAACTTCGTTATTTTCAGCGCCGTCCAAAACACCGGTCTGAATAGCGGTATAAACTTCACCCTGACCCATAGGAGTACCGGTACCGCCCATGTAGTTCAACATCTTAACCATGGTATCGGACTGCATTACGCGGATCTTAAGGCCTTTAAGATCTTCAGGAGTTCTTACTTCCTTGTTCTTGGTATAAACGTTACGGGTTCCTGAGTACATGGCGCACAAAACGGTAATGCCCTGATTCTCAAGAGACTTAAAGAGGTCACCGACAACGGCCTTATCCTTAACTACGCGCTGTAAATGCTTGTAGTCTTTGAATACGTACGGGAGATTGAATACGGCAAAATCAGGGTTCCAGTTCTCAAGCAAAGAACCTGCGACAAGAGAGAAAGGAAGAGCGCCGTTCTGAACCATTTCAATGGTTTCTTTCTGGGAGCCTAATAACTCATTAGGGAAAATCTCAATTGACCATTCGCCGCCGGTTGCTTCTTTGAGCTTATCGGAGAATTGGGCGATGGAACGGTATTCAGGGTGATCTTCAGGCTGATTGAAAGCAAGATTCATAACATCAGCTGATGCAGGAGCGGTTGCAAATAATGCAGCGGTTGCAACGGCAGTTGCTGCTAAAACACCAAATTTTTTCATAAATAATAGCCTCCAAAATTTAGGATGGAAAAATTATGGGTGATCAGATCTGTTGTCTCAAGCTATTTCTCATCAATATTTCGAACATTTCACAGTTTTAAAGAAAAACTTCCGTAAACGTTTACGCAGATCAAATTTATGAGCAAAAAGGTTCTGTATAATAGAACGCTTTTGCCCTTTTATTTTCAAAAAACAGAAACAAAACCAAGGATAATTTTCGTTAAGTAATTTCACTTAAATATTAAGTGAATTTATTAACGAGGTGAAATCATATCCGGTGTTTTAGCTATGCTCCCGGACAGCTTAAAGGCAGTCGCCTTATATCCTTAACCAAATCACGCAGCAACCCCTCGCTTCCCCTTATTGATTTTGTTTTAAATAATTTCGTCAACTCCGGTATCATTCGTATTTACCTCATTACTCGATATAAATCTCAATCGTTACATCTACACCTTAAAAACAGTTATGCGGTATCAGGCATCCCCAACTGTTTTATCGAACCGATCCCCGCGCACATGCGTACCGTAAAATCTGGGCTAAAGGAACAACTGACGCTGTTTAGCAGAATCTAACCTTAATAGAAAAAGCAATTCCCGATGATGTCTGCGTATTCGATTCTGATCATATCTATAAAATGGATATAAGACAGATGCTGCGTTTTCAGGCGGACAAACAATCGGATCTTACGGTTGCCATTATCCGTATGCCGACACAAGATGCTGCAGTGGGCTTTGGCGTCATTTAAATCGATAAATAAGGAAAAATAGATTGCCTTTGAGGAAAAGCCCTTGCACCCTAAAGAAATTCCGGGATATCGAGATTTAGTCTTATATAGATGGGAAACTATGTTTTTAGAGTAAAGTGCTAAGTGATGAGCTAAAAAAAGACGTCAAAAACGAAAAGTCATCACATGACTTTAAAAAGACATCTTTTCCCGAATGACTTCTTAAGGAAAAATTTTTGTCTACTTTCCTTCAGACAATAAGATAAGCGATGAAGAGCACGGTGCATGCCGGTATGCTGTGGGAATATCGATACATATTGGAATGCGCATATGGATTTACTTGACGATGATCCTGAATTTTCCCAACTCAACCTTAATTAGATGCTTTGCAGACGACCGTAGCAAAATAAACCAAAGCGTCTTAATCAATGATGTCTCTATCGGGAAAAACTGCAAAATTAATCGTGCCATAATCGATTGTGACGTTGAAATAGCTGACGGATTTACTTTAGAAAATAAAAAAGAAGAATATAAAAAGCTTATAAATCCTAAAGATAATAGAGGATCTACTCTTTTTCCCGAAGGAATAATCGTGATTCCTAAAGGAATGAGACTGGTGTTTTAATTTATTGATATAGATTTTGTTACAATTTGACATATGCGCAGTTAGCGCCATTGGATTTAAGAGGAAATATTTTGAAAGTACTATTCTTAGCTTCCGAAGTTGCCGGTTTAATTAAAACCGGAGGTCTTGCCGATGTGGCAAAATCACTTCCGGCGCAACTTAAGGCCAATGGACACGATGTCCGTATCGTTATGCCGTGCTACAGCGTCGTCAAAGGTGCCTTTGATAAAAAAATCATCGGTACCGGTACGTTAAATCCCGGCTCATCTTTACAGATGGATTACGCTATCCGCCAGACCTTTACCTCTGACGGAGTCGAAGTTTGGATGCTTGATTACCGCCGCTATTACGAGCGTACCAGCATCTACGGAGACAATAATCAGGCGTACTGGGATAACGGTGAACGCTTTGCTTTCTTAGCTTCAGCCGCCTTAGATGCAGCTAAGGTCTTAAACTTCTCTCCTGACATCGTTCACTGCAATGACTGGCACACAGCTCTTGCTCCGATGATCTTGAGAATAAAATACGGTGCAGACAAATTCTTTGACAAAACCCGTTCCGTTATCACTATTCACAACGGTGCATTCCAAGGCGCATTTGATCGCAACCAGATAAGATACATCCCTGAAATTTTCCATGTCTACAACGACATGATTGTCAACGGATCTTATATAAACTTCTTAAAATGCGGCGTTTTCTACGCAGATAAAATCAATACCGTAAGTCCGGGATATGCTTCAGAACTGACCACTTACTTAGGCGGTCACGGTATGGCCCAAAACTACCAGGCAAGAGCTGCCGATCTGTGCGGTATCGTTAACGGCTGCGATTACGGAGATTGGGATCCTAAAGTTGATCCCCACATTACCGTACGCTATGACGTTAATACCATGGAAGAAAAAATTCTCGGTAAATATTTGCTGCAGCGCAAAGTCGGACTGCAGATGGGAGACATTCCTTTGTACGGCATGGTTGCACGTCTTACCGATCAAAAAGGCGTCGGCATCTTAATTCCGATTTTAGATAAATTCTTATGCCACAACGTTCAAGTCATCATCGAAGGAACCGGTGATCCTAACTTTGAACGCCAGCTGAATGAAATTGCCGCAAGACATCCTAACAAAATGGTATTTAAAGGAGTCTATGACAACGAGCTTGCCCATCAAATCGAGGCAGGTGCCGACTTCTTCTTGATGCCGTCAATTTTCGAGCCCTGCGGCTTAAATCAGATCTACTCTTTAGCTTACGGCACTCTGCCTATCGTACGCGGTGTCGGCGGTCTTAAAGATACGGTTGTCGATTATGATTCAGACAATCAGAACGGAACCGGATTTATCTTTGTAGATCCTACCCCTGAAGAACTTCTGTCATGCTTAAGACGTACTTTGATTTTCTATTATGAGGATCAAAACGAAATGCAGCGTATTAAGCGTAACGCCATGAATGTTCGTTTCAGCTGGGCTGATTCATGCAAGAAATACGAAGCTCTCTATGCCGATGCGGCACAAAAGCCCAAATGGTGGTAATTTAATGGATCATGCCGCTTTATGCGGCATAGTTTAGGTAAAAAGAAAGCGCGAATTTTTTAAGATCCGCGCTTTTTTTATTGCAAACTTTAAGCTTTATCTATTAAGCATTTAAAGCTGCACGAGCCTGATCAGCGATTGCCTTGAATGCTGCCTTATCATTGATTGCAAGCTCGGAAAGAACCTTACGGTCAATTTCGATATTGGCTTTCTTCAAACCGTTCATGAACTGGCTGTAGCTCAAATCGTGCTGACGGGCAGCAGCGTTGATACGGACAATCCATAACTCACGGAACTGACGCTTCTTCTGACGACGGTCACGATATGCATACTGACCGGCCTTAGTAACAGCCTGGACAGCAACACGATAAGTACGTGAACGAGCACCGTAATAGCCTTTAGCGGCCTTCAGAACCTTCTTATGACGGGCACGTGCGGTTACACCGCGCTTAACTCTAGCCATTTGTCAAATCCTCCTAAGCGTAAGGTAACTGGCGCACGATTGCGCGAATGTTTGAAGAATGAACATAAGTCATCTTGCGTAATGCACGCTTGCGCTTACGGGTCTTCTTGGTGAGGATGTGACGCAAGTTCTGGTGACGGCACTTAAAGTGTCCGCTACCGGTTTTCTTGAAGCGCTTTGCAACGCCTCTATCGGTCTTCATTTTGACCTTGACTTTACCAGCCATTTAAATACTCCGCATTATTGAGTTAAATGAAGCGGCAGGAACTCTTACGAGATTTTATACCCTGCAACTATTTCTTTTTAGGGGCCAGAACCATCGTAGCCTGACGGCCTTCTACTCGAGAAGCCGACTCTACGGTAGCCAGACCGCGTTCAGTGCAGAGATCATTCTCCACACGCTTGAGAACATCAAGACCTAAATGCTGATGCGCCAATTCACGTCCGCGAAAACGCAATGTTACTTTAGCCTTGTTGCCGTCCTCAAGGAAGCGAATCAGGTTGCGTAGTTTAACCTGATAATCGCCTTCATCGGTGCCCGGACGGAATTTAATTTCCTTAACCTGGACAACCTTTTGCTTCTTCTTTTTCTGATCTTTGCTCTTTTCGTAGAGGTACTTACCGTACTCGATCAAGCGGCATACAGGAGGATCTGCATTTGGGCTGATTTCAACCAGATCTACGCCGGCATCTTCGGCCATACGCAGAGCTTCAACCGTGGGCATAACCCCGATCACTTCATTCTCCTGGTTCAAGAGACGCACTTCACGGCATCTGATGTCACCGTTAACCCGGTTCTTAAGCTGAGGCTTACCGGTCTTCTTGATGTTGTTTATAGCATTATCCTCTTACTAAAGAAATCAAAAAAAGAATCACAAATAAAGTCCGAATAAATCCGGACTTTATTAAAAAACCAATAAGTTAAGTGATTCTTACCTATTCTTTACCCTCAGAGGGCATAAGATTGCGCGATATGATATCTGATTTAATCATTTTTATCAAGTCATCAAGCTTCATCGCGCCTAAATCTTGTCCCTTTCTTGTGCGAACGGCAACCATACCGGACTCAGCCTCACGATCACCGCAAACCAGCATGTAAGGAACATGCATTAAAGTATGCTCGCGGATCTTAAAGCCGACCTTATCGTTGCGCAAATCTGATTTAACGCGAATACCTGCTTCATCAAGCTTTTGAGCAACCTGCTTGACGTAATCGACCTGACCGTCGGTAATATTCATTACCACAGCCTGAATCGGAGCAAGCCAAGTCGGGAAGCTGCCGGCAAATTCTTCAGTTAAAACACCTAAGAAACGTTCGATGGAGCCGAGCATAGCACGGTGAATCATAACCGGAGTGTGCTCCTGATTATCTTCACCGATATAGTGAGCGTCCAAACGTGCAGGCAAAGAGAAATCAAGCTGAACGGTTCCGCACTGCCATGCTCTGTCTAATGAATCATGAAGAGTAAACTCAATCTTAGGACCGTAGAAGGCTCCTTCGCCCGGCTGCAGCTCATACTCTAGATTGTTGAGCTTTAAAGCCTCAACCAAATCAGCCTCTGCTTTATCCCAAATTTCATCAGAACCGATACGCTTTTCAGGACGGGTTGATAACTTAACGTCAACCTTAGTAAAGCCGAAATTGCTGTAAGTATCGTAAACCATGCGAATGCAGTCGCTTACTTCGGTCATGATCTGATCTTCGGTACAGAAAATATGCGCGTCATCCTGCTCAAAAGCGCGAACACGCAATAATCCGTGCAAAGAACCTGACGGCTCGTTGCGATGGCAATTACCGAACTCAGCCATACGAATAGGCAAATCGCGATAAGAACGGGTACGTGAATTGAAGATCTGAATGGCACCCGGGCAGTTCATAGGCTTAATCGCGTAATCACGGTTTTCAGATGAAGTCGTGAACATATTTTCAGCGTACTTATCCCAATGGCCGGATCTCTCCCATAAGACTCTGTCCATGATCTGCGGAGTCTTAACTTCAATGTAATGATACTTATGCAGCATTTCGCGCATAAAGTTTTCAATAACGCGATAAATGGTCCAGCCGTCGTTATGCCAGAACACCATGCCCGGAGCTTCCTGCTGGAAGTGGAATAAATCAAGTTTCTTTCCTAAAACACGGTGATCGCGCTTTGCGGCTTCTTCACGCTTTTTAAGATAAGCCTTAAGCTCATCTTTAGTAGCCCATGCGGTACCGTAGATACGCTGCAGCATCTTGTTCTTTGAGTTACCGCGCCAATAAGCACCTGCAAAGTGGGTCAATTTGAAATTCTGGCAAAATCCCATGCGCGGAACGTGAGGTCCGCGGCACATATCGGTATATTCAAGGTGATGATATAAAGCAGGATGATCCGCCTTATCGATATTTTCTTCCAGAATTAATTTCTTATAAGGCTCATTACGCTCATCAAATACCTTATAAGCTTTATCCCAATCAACAACTTCTTTAATGACTTTATAATCGGTTTTGGCAAGCTCATGCATCTTGGCATCAAGAGTTTCCAAATCCTCTGCCGTAAGCTTGTGCTCTAAATCGACGTCATAGTAAAAACCGTTATCAATGACAGGACCGATAGCCATCTTGGTATCAGGCCACAATTCCTTAATAGCGTGACCGAGCAAATGAGCACAAGAGTGACGGATAATCTCAATGCCGTCTTTATCTTTCGGAGTAACAATCTCAACTTTTGCATCATGATCAATTAAATCACAAGCATCGTGCAAAATTCCGTCAATACGGCCTGCTACACAATTACGTGCTAAACCGGGACCGATACTTGAAGCAACATCTGCAACGGAAACTGCGTGATCGAATTCTTTGATCGCGCCATCAGGAAGGGTAATCTTAATCATAATTTAAAACCAACGGTGCTTACGACACACCTTAAGGTCTCCATAAAAGTAACAATCGTGCAGAATTTAAGCAACAGAATGCCAACTAACCCGTTGGGTCTTTTGTACCTTATTCTGCAATTTAAGAACGCAGATAGTATACTCTTACTTACGTTGATGGACACAAAATAGTGCATTTCTTTTTCTTTGCTTTCTTTTTTTGAGCTTGGTTTTCACGAAAAAATTAAAAAAATTTAAAAACTCCTTGCTTTAAATATTTTTGTTGCTATAATGCTCATCACTTTCTTGACGCGCCCTTAGCTCAGTTGGTTAGAGCATCACCTTGACATGGTGGGGGTCGGTGGTTCGAGTCCACTAGGGCGCACCATTCAGTTTGGGCCGTAAAGGCCTTTTTTTAATCAGTATCTAGTTAGTCACAGCTAACTTTTCTTTGATTATTAAAAATAACTCCTCCTCAAAATTTGCAGCTTAATCATAAAACGCCTTAAAGATCTATAATGCAGTCTCAAAAATATCCCTTAAGGCGTATTTCCATGGATAAAGAAAGTACCGCACAATATTCGATAAAAAGTATTTTTAATCGTAATTTCAATGTAGTAACGCTCGTTAACTTTATCGTGATGATTGCGTACTACCAAATTTTCGTAACCTCTGCTTTTTATGCGCAAGAACATTTTGACGTATCTTTAAGTACCGCAGGATCTACCGCCGGTATCATGGTCATAGGCTGTTTAATCGGACGCTTTTTTACCGGAAATCTTTTATCCCGCTTCGGATGCAAAAGCGTCCTGATTGTCGGAACTCTTCTTTATCTAGCCGTTGCCTTAAGCTCATTAATTACCGGATCTTTATTACTTTTATTCATTCAGCGCTTTTTCACAGGCTTCGGTGTCGGAGTTATCGGCACTGCAACAGGAACTATTATGGCTTATTGCGTTCCTTACGCAGTGCAAGGTCTTGGAGTCAGTATTTTCTCTTTAAGTACGGCTCTTGCTCTTGCCTTAGGTCCTTTTTTAGGTATAAGCATTACGCACTTTCTCGGTTACGATATCCTTAAAATGGATATTATTGCAGCAAGCTCCCTAGCCTTAATATGCGCATTTTTGCTTAAAAATCCGCCAGAAATAAAAACAGCGAGCAAATCATTTTTAAAACTATCTAACTTCATAGACGTCCGTGTCCTTAAATTTGCCGTTGTCGTATTCCTGATGCCGTTAAGCTACGGCTGCATCAGTGCGTACATCTCAAATCTTGCCGCCGATCGCGGAATAGAGGGAGCTGCAAGCCTGTTCTTCCTGTTTGCTGCCGGCACGACTATCGCAACCAGACCGATATCCGGAAGATTATTTGATAACTACGGAGAAAACCTCATTATTTATCCGTGCATCATTTTATCTGCCATCGCCATGCTGCTTATCGCCTATACCCACTCTTCCGTTATTTTGCTGCTTGCAGGCGTCATTAACGGTATCGGATTTGGAAACTTCCAATCTGCAGGTCAGGCTATAGCTTTACGTTTAGTTAAAAAATACCGCTTTCCTCAAGCTACATCCACTTTCTTTATCGCGTTTGACTTCGGTATCGGCGTCGGACCTTATCTTTTCGGATTCATTGCCGTAAGCTACGGCTTTACCGGAATGTTCCTCGCCTTAAGCGCGGTAACCTTTATAACCGCATTCTTATACTACCTGCTTCACGGCAAAAATCATCCGCTAAAGCGTCCGCTTTTAAGACGCAGTATCTCAAGATAGAAAAAAAGCCCCAAGGAATTTTCCTTGAGGCTAAAATTTGTCTATTGATAAGTCTTAATTAAGCAATTCTTTTAGCAATTGCTTTCTTAATCACCTTCATAAAGAGCGGAGACAACCACAAAGCAAAGGTAATAATACCTAAAGTTGCGGAAATCGGGCGGTCGAAGAACGCGGTTAAATCCCATTCGGATTTAAGCATAGACTGCATGAAGGTATTTTCAAGCATCTTTCCAAGCACCAGTCCCAATATCGCAGGCGCCACCGGGAAGCCGTTTGCAATCATAAAGTATGCTAATACGCCAAAGCCTAACATTGCCATGACGTCAAAGTTGGTGTTGTTGATAGCAAAAGCGCCGACAACACAGAAACCGACGATAATAGGATGCAGCAAATTGGTCGGGACATACATGACTTTAGTTGCAAGACGAATTGCAAGATAGCCTAAAGGCAGCATCAACAGATTGGCGATAATAAATACCATATAAATGGCGAAGAGAAACTCAGGAGAGTTCTGGAACAAGTTAGGACCTGGCTCTAAGCCCTTCATAAAGAGCACGCCGATTACGATAGCGGTAATTGAGTCACCAGGAATACCGAATACCAAGGCAGGAATGAACGCACCGCTTAATGCTGCGTTATTTGCCGCGGCAGAGTTGGCAATACCCTCAAGCGATCCTTTGCCGTATTCCTCAGGATGCTTAGAGAACTTTTTGGCAATACCGTAACAGATCCAGGCGGCAATATCGGCACCGGCGCCGGGCAAAACACCGACCAAAGTACCGACGATACCTGAACGAACAATCTGCTTCCACCAGCCACGGATTCTGCCGAGCATACCTGAGAAAATGTTCATGCTCTGAATCGTTACTTTTTCAAGCACTGATTGCTTTTCTGAAACATTTTTGAAAATCTCGGCCATACCGAACATACCGATCATGGCAGGAATAAACGAAAATCCTTCAAAAAGCTCAGGGCGATCAAAAGTAAAACGCGGGAAGCCTAAAGTAATATCAAGACCGATGCAGGTAATAAGCAAACCTACAAGCAACGAAATAAATCCTTTAAGCGGTGATGCTGCCGAAATCAATACCGCACACGACAAACCGATGCACACAAGCCAGAAGAACTCAAATGATGAGAACTGCATCGCGACTTCGGCAAGGATCGGGGCCATGGATGTAAGAATTAAAGATCCGCACAAGCCGCCTAATACTGATAAAGTAACGTTAGTACCTAAAACGACAGCTGCTTTACCCTTTTTGGCTAAAGAATATGAATCATCACAATAAGCTGCCGATGACGGAGTTCCCGGAATATGCACTAAAGTACCGGGGATATCTCCTGCGAAAATTGCCATCGCCGACATCGTAATGATGGAAGCAATTGCCGGGATTGGCGGCATATAGAAGGTAATAGGGATCAGCAAAGCTACTGCCATGGTAGCGGTAAGTCCCGGCATGGCACCGATAAACAAACCGTATAAGCTTGAGCAAATCATAACTATAACAACTTGCCAATCAAGCAGTAGATCAAGACCTGCCGATACTACGGAAGAATCAAACATATTTATCTCCTTAGAAGGCAAACAGTCCTATCGGTAAAGGAACCAGCAGACCCTTGGCGAAAATCAGATAAATTACAATCGTCGCACAAACTGAAACGATTAGGGCTTTTACAAAAGTAGTCTTAAGCATCAGCATTAAAGCCAATAAAACAACTTCCATGCACAATAAAAATCCTAAAGTTTCAACGGCCAAGCCATAGAAAATAATTAAAGCGATAACGATAAGGATATTAATCAAACCGCCTAAAGAAAGATTCCTTACAAATAAATTCGAGGCACTTATCGTCTTGAAATTTTTAACAAAAAGAATAGCTCCGCAAATTGAAAACAAACCTGACAAAACCATCGGGAACAAAGCAGGTCCCGGACTGCCGTCCATTTGCGAAGGGAACGAAGAAGCGGTAATGCAGATGCAAATACCGCCTATGAAAATAATAAGTCCTATAAGGCTGTCATGGACTCGCATGGCATTATCCTTAAGGCCCCTTACGGGGCCCTTTTTACATTACGGATTATTTACGGGCAAGACCCAAAGCTTCAATTGATGCGCCTAAATCAGCATCTGATTTTTCCATAAACTTATAGAAGTCCTGACCTTCAAGATACTGAATGCCAAAACCGCGATCATTCATAAACTGAACGAACTGAGGATCATTAACGGCTTTCTTGATTGCGGCATTAATTTTGTCTTTAATGTCCTGAGGAGTTCCCTTAGGAACGCAGAAGCCGCGCCAAGTACCGATAGAGACATCAATTCCCTTTTCTTTTAATGTCGGGACATCAGGATACTTAGGATCGCGCTCATCAGCCATTACGGCAACAGGAATTGCCTTGCCGGCCTGATACATGGTTGAACCTTCGGAAAGCTGGTTAAAGCCTGCGTCAATACCGCCTGCGGCCATTTCTTTATAAGTTTCGCCGGCACCTGAAGTCGGGATCCACTTAATGGCATTTACCGGCAAGCCTAGGCCTGTCAGCCACTGACCCATAGCGATGTGCCAAATACCGCCGACAGCTGTAGCGGAAGCTCTTACTTTACCGGGATTTGCCTTAATATATTCGACAAATTCATCATAAGTCTTAAAAGGAGCCGTAGCACTGATGGTTACGCTTGCAGGGTCAACATTAACCAAAGCAAGAGGTTCAAAATCTTTATAAGTGATCTGAACTGCAGGATTCTGCCAATGATTCATGGCAAGCTCAGCAGTAACCTGTCCTATGGTATATCCGTCAGGTTTTGCTCTTGAGAGACTGGAGAATGCGATGGTACCGCCGCCACCGGTCTGATTTACAACTTTAATCGGCTGGCCTAAATCTTTTTCCATCAAACCGGCAATCATTCTGGCAACAGCGTCAGAACCGCCACCTGCACCCCATGCGCAAATCATAGTGATTGAGCGTGAAGGATATTCATCTGCCTGAGCAGCTCCGACACTCATGACGCTCATAGTGGCTAAAGCAAGTCCGGCAATAAGTCCTTTTATTTTCATGGGAAAACTCCTTTTTTAAACCAATAAAGAGTAGTCTTATCAGAAAAAAGCCCCAAACAGGGTATAACTACTGATTGTATTTAAGCGCAATTTATTGTTTAAAAACGAGATTAAATTCTAAGTTTTAAAGAGCCTTTTATCTTTTAAAATAAGAATATGTAAATGTTTTGATAACTATCATCTTTTTACTGGTTCTTGACTTTCATATGTGTCAAATCACTATCAAGATCTTAAGAAATTTCTAAAGTCATCTATATATCTAAAAAAGGCCTTAAAGAAGTTAACAAAGTTATTTTGCTTGATGCATGATAAAAAGCAACGCTCCTATAAACATCAAAAAAAACGATAAGACCATCACCTAAAAGTTGCGGATCTAGATAAGTAACTCCAAAAAAACTCTCTAAACGGCTTATTTAAGCCGTTTTCTCTTAATTATCTATTGCTTATCTAT
>ERZ779866.521-NODE-521-length-42896-cov-4.466586_pt1 | contig 42896 bp, 48 predicted proteins | sample MGYA00511248_ERZ779866 | MGnify/ENA primary metagenome ERZ779866 (study PRJEB29588, sample SAMEA2155758) | human gut metagenome | biome: human gut; feature: human-associated habitat; material: faeces | place: Denmark | collected 2008/2010 ... | reverse complement strand
ATTTTTTGTAGAAATTATAATCATTTTAGCTAAACACTCGTTTACGCTCCGGAGTCTAGCTTTAACAGCAATCGTTATTTTCTTTATATTAATGTATTATCGACCATCAAAGAAAATGTTAAATAAAACTAAATAACATGATAAAATGTGTCTAAGAGGTGGGAATATGTATAATCATCAATTAGACACTTTTATTATGACTGCAGATGTAGGAAGTTTTAATAAAGCAGCAGAAAAACGTTATATTTCTGCAAATGCAGTCATGAAACAAATTAATTTGTTAGAAAGAAATATTGGTTTTACTCTATTTGAAAGAACACATACAGGATTAAAATTAACAGCTTCAGGAAAGTCTTTTTATAAGGATGCAAAGTATATTATTCAATATTCAAAAGAGGCTATTACAAGGGCAAGTCAAATTAAAGATGAACATATTATTCTTTTAGGTGTTTCTTTTACGACACCTGTTGATTATATTATGGATTTATAGAATCAAATGAGTGATCAGGCTTTAAAACTCGAATTAGTTTCTTTTGAAAATACGCCAGAAAATGCTAAATAAATTATGAAAAATTTTGGACAAAAAATGGACATTGTGGCAGGAATCTGTAGTCATAATTTATTAAAAGAAAGAAACTGTTTAACACTCAAACTCTATGAAAGTTCTCTTGCTCTAGCAATCCCTAGAACACATCCTTTAGCTTCTAAAGAAATAATAAAGATAGAAGATTTAAAAGATGGAAAAATATTTATTTTAAAAAAGATTATCTAGAAGACATTGATCGTTTATGAATTGATTTACTATCTAAAAATCCATCAATTATTTAAGAGATCATATTAAAGCCATGGATGCCGCAGTGAATGAAGATGGTGTTGATTTAATGGGATATACAATGTGGGGATGTGTTGACTTAGTATCAGCTTCCACAGGAGAAACAGCAAAACGTTATGGTTTTGTTCATGTTGATAAATACGATGATGGGACAGGAGATTTATCAAGAAGAAAAAAAGACTCATTCTATTGGTATAAAAAAGTAATCGGATCTCATGGAAATGATTTAGATTAGGAAATAATGGATATGATAATTTTTAAAAAGTGAAATCTTAAAAATATCATATCTTTTTTTATTTTAAAGGTAAATAAAGATAATAAATATTTAGTTATTTGTTTATTGTGATATAATCAAAGAAGAGGTGATTATATTGAAAAAAGTAACAGTAGCTGCAATCGCAAAAGAAGCAGGAGTTTCTCCTGGAACAGTAAGCAATGCACTTAATAATAGAAAAGGATCTATTAGTAAAGAAAAAAGAGATCATATTATAGAAGTGGCAGAAAAATTAGGATATTTTAAAACTGGAAAAAGGACAGGTATTTTGACACTTGTTATTTATAGTAAAAAAGAGCGAGTTGTTGGTGACACACCTTTTTTTTCTGAATTGATTAGAGGTTTAGAAAATGAGGCAACGAAACAAGATTATAGATTAAATATTATATATATAGATAGTGATCAGATAGGAGAAATACAACAACTTGATGATGTTTCAAAAAGTGACGGATTAATTCTTTTAGGAACAGAAATGCAGTTAGAAGATGTTGAAAGATTTGAAAATTTTAGAATACCATATATTATTATCGATAATGCTTATACAAATCAAAAATGTGATTTTTTATCTATTAATAATAGAGATGGGATGTATGAAATAACAAATTATTTAGTTAAAAAAGGGTATAAAAGAATTGGATTGATTAATTCTATTAATCAAATAAATAACTTTAAAGAAAGAAAAATGGGTTATTTACAAGCTATGATGGATAATGGATTAAATGTAGTTCCAGAATTAGAAGCTTTTGTTCAACCAACGATAGATGATAGTTATAGAGATTTTAAGGATTACTTAGTAGAACTTATAAATGGAGAAGATGAGATGCCAGATGCCTTCGCTGCAGTTAATGATTATATTGCATTGGGGGCTATAAGAGCTATGCAAGAACTTAATGTCAATGTCCCAATAACAGGATTTGATGATATTTCATTTGCAAGTTATTCAACACCATCATTAACAACTGTCAGAGTAAATAAAAGATATCTAGGGGAAGTTGCAGTAAAAAGATTGATAGAGAAATTTTCTGAAAATGAAAATACATTAAAAATAATGGTAAGTACTGAAATAATAGAACGTGATAGCACTAAATAAATAAGTAAAACATTTAGTTAAAAATTAAATAAAAATTTAGTTTGAGTATTGACCGATGAAACCACTTTCATTATACTTTTGGCTGTAGAGAGTTGCAACACTACTAGAATATGTATGAGATGGAAGGAAAAATAAAATGGATAACAAATATGTTAATAAAGCTTTGGAACTATCATCTAAGGTTGCATCAAATGTTTATCTAGATGCTATTTCTAAAGGATTGATGGGGACATTACCTATCTTGATTATTGGTTCAATTGGATGTCTTTTAGGGGTATTCCCATTTGATCCTTATTTACAATTTATTGAAAAAATAGGAATTAAAACTTATTTCTTAGCTGCATCAACAGTAACAACAAGCTGTTTATCAATTTATGCAGCATTCTTAATTGGATATCGTTTAGCTAGAAGTTTTAAATGTGATCAAATTCCAGCAGGATTAATTTCAGTTTTTGCATTTTTTATTACTACACCACTAACAAAAGATAGTGGATTGATGATGGAATTTATGGGTGCTAAGGGCTTATTCGGTGCAATGATTGCTGCATTGATAGCTACAAGAATCTATTGTGCATTTATGAATGTTGATAAATTAAAAATTAAAATGCCAAATGGTGTACCACCAATGATTGCTAATACATTTACAGCATTAATTCCAGCAATCTTAGTAGGATTAATTTTCATTGCTGTGGCTACAATATTCTCATTTACTCCTTATGGTTCATTTACACAGTTAGTTTATACAGTTATTGTGACACCTTTAAATTCTTTAGGTGGAAGTGTATGGTCTTTAGTGGTTTTAATTTTAGTACAAATGCTTTTATGGTTCTTTGGAATTCATGGATCAAATGTTATTAGTGGTGTAATTACTGCTGTATATTTACCTATGGCAACAGCTAATTTAGAAGCATATGCTGCTGGTAAAGCTTTACCAAATATTTTATGTAATACATTCTATGATACTTTTAGTGGAATTGGTGGTGCAGGAGGTACTTTATCATTATGTATCGTTATCTTATTATTTGCTAAATCAAAACAAAATAAGACAATGGGGAAATTAGGTATTATTCCTGGGTTATTCACAATTAATGAACCAGTTATATTTGGTTATCCTTTAATTATGAACCCATTAATGGCAATACCATTTATTCTAACACCAATTGTACAAACATTAGTTGCTTATTTCAGTATGTACATAGGTTTAGTACCAAGATTTACAGGTGTACAAGTACCATGGTGTATGCCAATTATCTTAAAACCATTACTTGCTGGGGGTTGGCAAGCTGCAATTTTACAAGTTGTATGTATTTTCATTGGATGTTTAATTTGGTATCCATTCTTTAAAGTTTCTGATAAACAAAGATATGAACAAGAACAAAGTTTAGAAGCTACCGTAGAATAGTATTTACAACAGAAAATAAATAGGAGGAAAATTATGTCACTTACAATAGAAAACAATATTCTAATGAAAAATGGGAAACCATTTTTCTACCTAGCAGATACATGCTGGTCTGCATTTACAAATATTAAAGATAATGATTGGGATTATTATTTAGATTATCGTAAATCACAAGGTTTTAACACATTACAAATCAACATCCTCCCTCAATGGGATGCATCCGCCACAGATTTATGTTATGAACCTTTTGAAGTTATTGATGGAAAATATAATTATAAAAAATTAAATTTATCTTATTTTGAGCATGCAGATAAAATGTGCGCACGTGCTAAAGAAAAAGGCTTTGAATTAGCGCTTGTTATAATGTGGTGTAATTTTGTTCCTGATACATGGGCAAGTCAATTTTATTCAAAAGGTATTATGCCAATAGATTGTATTGACAATTATATAAATATTATTCATGAAACATTTACAAAGTATGAACCACTTTATATTATTAGTGGAGATACTGATTTTAATACAGAACAATGTATTGAATATTATGTTAAATGTGCTAAACAAATAAAAAAATTAGCACCTAATTGTTTATATACAACACACATAAAAGGAAGATATACATATATACCAGATAATCTTTATTCATATTTGGATTTATGTTTTTATCAAAGTGGTCATAATGCTCAAAACTTAGGAATGCCTTACTTACTTGCAGAAGAAATGGCAGATAAATATAAAGGTAAACCAGTAATAAATAGTGAACCATGTTATGAAGATATGGGATATTCCAGACAAATGTATGGAAGATGGAGTAAAGAAGATATCATTAGAGCTGCATGGATGTCTTTACTTTCTGGAGCCAGTGCTGGAATTACTTATGGAGCGGCAGGAATCTATAGTTGGCATACTACAAATAAAGGATTTGAAGCTTCGTTGGGAGAAGGATTTGCGACTCCTAAATGTTGGCAACAAGCTTTATGCTTTGATGGTGCTTGGGATTATGGTTATATAAAATATATATTTGAAACTTATGATTTATATGGGTTAAAAGCTATACAAGAACTACTTGTAAAAGAAAATCCAGAAATTAGAATTGCTAGAAAAGATGATAAAATTGTGTTATATGTTCCACACAATATTGACATTGAATTAAATTTAGATTTATCAAACTATAAAGCAATTGCAATTGATTTAACAAGAAGATATGTTTCACCACTTCAAACAATTAATGGAAAGACAAGCATTATTAAAATGACATATTTTAATAGAGATGCATTATATATTTTAGAAAAAGATGTATAGAGTTGCGATAATTTGTTCGTTTTCAATTTCAGCAAAAAATATCTGTCATGTTTTGCAAGAAGGAATTGAAAAAAAGCAGTTGAACATAGAAGTTGAAGCATTTCATACAGAAGATTGTAGTAAAGTAATAGGTAATTATGACTTAGTTTTACTTATGCCGCAAATTAGATATAATTTTAAAAATATAAGTAAATTATTGAAACCTATTGAAACAAAAGTAATTACAAATGAACAAATTAATCATATAAATGATTTGTTAGATGTTATTATAGAAAGCAAAGAACAGTGTAAGAAATAAAAATACACTGCTCTTTTTTAATAATCATAATAATGATCAATCTTATCAATGAGATCTTTATATTTTTTCTTATTTTTTTTAAGCATCACAACATAATAAGTGACATGGGCTTCTTCTTCATTAATGGGAAGAATTACACGATCAGACATCTTACCCTCTCTTTTAATAGAAAGATTAGAAGTATAAGAAGGAAGTGTTGATGCTTTGACAATTTCATTAAAAGTAAAACGTTCTTCTTGTAATAAATATTTTGTTTTTGGTGTTTTTTGCATATGTAAATCATGCCAAAAACCAATATTTGAATAAAGTAACATGGTTTGTCCATCTAAATCATGAAACTTAATAGTTTTTTTCTTTGTAAGAGGATGATTTAATGGTAATGATAATAAAAGATCTTCTTCAACATAAGGAATACAAAAATATTGAGAATCATCAATATATTCAGGAGTAATCACAAGGTGATACTCTTTTTCTTTTAATTTTGTAAGTAAATCGTTTTTGTTAATAACGGCTGTTTGAATTGTTATTTGTGGATAAAGTTCTTTAATTAAAGGTTCAATATCCCACATGGGTGCAGGAGAACAAGTTGCAATAGAAATACTATGAAATGATTGATCATAATCTTGTACATCATTTATCATTGTTTGAATACTTTTAATGATTTTTTGAGCATGCTTAACAGCTAATTCACCATTTTTATTAAGAACAATTTTATTTTTATAATGATCAAAGAGTTCTACTCCTAAATCACTTTCTAATCTTTGCATAGAGCGTGAAAGGGCTGGTTGTGAAATTAATAATTCTTTGGCAGCTTTAGAAATTGTTTTATTTTCAGCAATATAAATAAGTTGTTCAAGTTGATTAAGTTCTATCATATAATGACCTCCTACTATGCGTTTAAATTATAGCACATTTCTTTATTGGTATTGTACTTTTAAGTAATAAAAAAATAAAATATGTGTGTAAAAAGGAGAAACTAAAAAATGAAAACATGGTTAATTACAGGATGTTCAAGTGGTATTGGAAAAGGAATTGCGAAAGCTGTTTTAGAAAGTGGGGATCAAGCAATTGTTACGGCAAGAAATAAAGGTAAAGTGATGGATATTGTAGAAGCTTATCCAGAAACGACTTTAGCTGTTTCTTTAGATGTATGTAGTCAGGATAGTATTAAAAACGCTGTAAAAGAAGCATACGATAAATTTGGAACAATTGATGTTCTTGTTAATAATGCAGGATATGGTTATCGTAGTGCTGTAGAAGAAGGAGAAATCGAAGCAGTTCAAACTTTATATCAAACTAATTTATTTGGACCAATTGAATTAATTAAAGCCGTTCTTCCTAAAATGAGAGAACAAAAATCGGGCTATATTTTAAATGTGACTTCGATTGCAGCAGCAAGATCCGCTGTAGGTTCAGGATATTATGCTTCAAGTAAAGCAGCCTTAGAATTACTTACAAATGGTTTAATGAAAGAACTTGCTCCATTAGGAATTAAAGCAATGGTTGTTCAACCAGGAGCTTTTAGAACAAGATTCTATGATGGTGAATCTTTACAAGGAACAAAAGCTCAAATTGGTGATTATGAAGCAGTCGTGGGTAAATCAAGACCAGGTAACTTTGAAAACAAACATCAACAAGCAGGTGATCCAGATAAAGCAGGTAAAGTCATTGTAGATGTTGTGCATAATGATGATTTACCAGAAATTTTAACTTTAGGTAAAGCAGCCGTAACAGCAGTTAAATCAACTTTAGAAGCAAAAATTGCAGAATTAGATAAATGGGCTGAAGTATCAGCTTCATGTGATTATGAGGAAGGAAAGTAGAAAGATGAAAAGAGTAAGACTTGGAAAAACAGATATGTATGTAAATGCGATAGGACTTGGGTGTATGGGATTAACTCATGCCAGTGGACTTCCAACACCTAAAGAAGAAGCGATAGAAATTTTAAGAAAAGCCCATGATATGGGATATGATTTCTATGATACAGCTGAATGTTATACAGGAGTTAATCCTGATGGAAGTACAGCTTATAACGAAAAAGTTGTTGGTGAAGCTGTTAAACCATTTAGAAAAGATATTATCTTATGTACTAAATTTGGTGTTAAACATATGGGTGATCACCTTGAATTTGATAGTTCACCAGAAACAATTAGAAAATCTTTAGAAGGATCATTAAAGAAATTACAAACAGATTATGTTGACATTTATTATCAACATCGTATTGATCCTAAAGTAGAACCAGAAGTTGTTGCTGGTGTGATGAAAGAACTTATTAAAGAAGGAAAAATTAAAGCATGGGGTATTTCGGAAACAAATGAAGAATACTTAAGACGTGCTCATGCTGTATGTCCTGTAACTGTTATTGAAAACAGATATTCAATGATGGCTAGATGGTATGAAAATTTAATGCCTGTATGTAAAGAATTAGGAATCACTTATGTTGCTTTTTCTCCACTTGCTAATGGAGCTCTTACAGGTGCTTATCAATCTAAAAAAGCTTTCGGTAGTGGTGAACAAGACTTTAGACCTGATATGCCTCAATACAGCGAAGAAGGAATTAAAAAGACAAATGAATTATTAGAAGTTGTCTCTCAAATTGGTGAAAAACATCATGCAACAAATGCACAAATGTCACTTGCTTGGATGATTAATAAATATGATTTCATTATTCCAATTCCAGGATCAAGAAAACTTGATAGACTTCAATCTAACTTTGAAGCAGGTAATGTTGAATTAAGTCAAGAAGAACTTAAAACAATTGATGATAAATTAAATACAATGGAATTTAAAGTATTTGGAGGTCATTAATGATTCAATTAGACAAAAGGAAAACGTTCTCTTTTGTCTAATCCTTTTGGATTGGTTTATAAAATGACTATTCTTTTCAATCACTTGATTCAAATGAACAACTTTATTTGATAGGAGATATAAAATTAACTTATTAATTAATATTACTAAACACTATAAAATCGTTAGAAATAAAACACAATTCTATATTAGTTATTGGGAGGTATAAAATGAATATTTTATTTATTAATGGAAGTCCTAATAAAAATGGAAATACTGTAAGACTTGCTAAAAAATTCTTAAAAGATCAAGAATTTAAAACATTAAATTTAGTTGATTATAAAATCTATAGCTACGGTCAAAATTTTGAAGATGATCAATTAGATGAAGTCATTGAACAAATGAAACAAGCAGATACAATTGTCATTGGTTCACCACTTTATTGGCATAGTATGTCAGGAGCGATTCGTAATGTTTTAGATCGTTTCTATGGTTATGTAGATGAAAGATTACTTCAAGGAAAAGATATGTATTTTGTTTTCCAAGGATATGCACCTACTAAGGAACAATTAGTGGCTGGTGAATATACAATGAGTCGTTTCGCAAAACTTTATGGTATGAACTATAAAGGCATGATTACTGAATAAGCAACAAGGTCAAACTTGTTGTTTTTTATGTCTACAATCAGTAGATAACTCTTTTCTTTCTATTTTAATTTGATTCATGTATAGTTGAAGTAGGAGGGAAGGCATATGGATAACGTCAGATTTTCACAAACTATTAAAAATGCACGACTTAAAAAAGGGTACACTCAAAGTCAATTAGCTGATTTATTAAATGTCAGTAATAAAACAATCAGTAAATGGGAAACAGGAAGAGGTTATCCAGATATTACTTTACTTGCTAAGATAACGTCTATTTTAAAACTAGACTATGAAGAACTTCTTCAAAGCAATGAATATATTATCCAAAAAAGAAAGAAAAAAAGAAAATATATTTCTATCATCTGTATTGTTTGTCTGTCTTTTATTCTTTGTTTAATAGGAATGTACAACGTACAAAAACAACAAGACTATAAAAGAAATTATCAAAATATAATCCAAAGATTATGTAGTAATTATTATGTAGGAAACTCCTTTGATTTTGCTTATCGCAAGCCTTCATCATTAATAGTTAAAAAGGAAGATTTATTAACACAAAAGAAAATCATTCAACTTTGTGATTATTTAAATATTAATGATTTTAAAAAGATCAAAACCATTAAAACTGAACGATCATTTGATCCAACTTTTTCTTATATTAATCATGATAATCAGGATAAACAATATGAATTTTATATTAGTAATAAAAAAGGCAAAGCAATAGTTGTTATCGTTATTCTTAACCATAATATTATTAAAATCCTTGATGATGAGAATCATCAAGTCCACTATTATCAAAGTCAAAATATAAATTATGAAAAACTTAATATAGATCATTTACCTTGGTAGTACCAAGGTATTTTTTTATAAAAATGTTATAATTTTTGTAACAAATAACTACTTTAAAAAGTATTACTAATGAAGGGAGGTTTTAAATATGGAAGAAGTCATTCAACGTGAAAAAGATCTGGTTTATCGTCTTGCTTTTAGCCAATGTCATCAAAAAGATCAAGCAGATGATATTTTTCAAAATGTTATGTATCGCTATCTTAAAAGAAAACCCACTTTTGAATCTTCAGAACATGAAAAAGCATGGTTTATTAGAGTGACACTTAATTGTAGTAAAACATCTTTAAAATCATTTTGGAATAATAGGGTAGAAGAAATAGATGAACAAGCTTATATCTTTGAAAAGAAAGAAATTGATTTAACACCGTATTTAAATAAACTTCCTAAAAAATACAATGCGGTTCTTTATTTGTTTTATTATGAAGGATATTCAACTAAGGAAATGGCAAAACTCTTACATATTAAAGAAAATAATGTTCGTGTTTTGCTTAATCGAGCAAGAAATCAATTAAGGAAGGAGATAGAGTCTGGTGAAAAATAAATCATTTGAAAACTATTATGATCATGTTCATGTTGATGAACATTTACTTGATCAAAAAAAATCTTATAAACATCATTATCTAAAACCTATTTTGATTCTTTCTTGTTGTCTTCTTTTATTTGTTTGTGTTTTACAAAACAAACAAATAAACAAAGATACTTTTGAAGTCATTGCTTATAATCAAACTTATACTTCGCTTACCAAGGAATCAACACCTATGGATTATTATTTAATTCATGATCGAGTTGATATAGCAGATAAAGTTCAATTAAAAAAGAAATATGAAGAAAAGTATTTCTCTAAAAATGTGGAATTTAAACAAACACAGCTAGATTTAAAAAGTTATGAAGGAAATTATTATTTGAATGGTTATCTTACAACAAGTTATTTTACTGTAGATGTTGAAAGCGATGCGATTGAGTCGATACGTATTGTTCAAGGAAACTATCCTTTAGAAATACAATTAGGTAATAAAGTATATGAAAATGAAACCACGCTTTCTTATAAGCTTTATAAAAAGTATTATCATACAAAAAAAGGTTTAAAAGTTATTTGGAAGCCAGATGAAGATGTGTTTGATAAAGAAAGTTTTAAAGATGTTTCAGATTATTTTAGAATAGAAGTGAATTATAAATCTAAAGAAAGTAAACTTTTTGAAATAGAAATTACTTTTAATAAAAAAGGACAAATGTTTGTTAAAAAAAGCAAAGCAAAACGTACAGAAATTAATACAGAATTAAACCAATCAAAGAATAAATACTTACGTTTTAGTACTTTAAGTGAAGAAGAAACAATTAAAGAATTAAAAGAATTTCTTCCTCAAGAAGTATTAGATGAACTTATGAAAAATGGTTATGTTTATGAAGATAAAAAAGAAAACTATTTTAATTTCAGTAATGACAAAGATAATCCAACTTTAAGATTGGATGTTACATATGATAAAGATCATAAAATCATCCAATATGTTTCTAAAGAATACGGTTTTACCGATAGTATTACATCAACAATTGAAAAAGATCCAATAGAAATCATCAAACATTCTCAAGATATTTTAATGAATCAACAATTGCCACTTACAGAAGTTATCCTTCCTTCTCATTATAGTGGTGGTGATTATAAAGCCTATGTTGATGATAATTATGAATACGTCATTCAAACAAATATTAATATGCTTGTTCGTATTGAAAAACGTGAAAAGAATTATATTGTTCAAAAGGAAGTACCATCTTCTATTTATGATTATGATGATATTACTTCTGCTATAAATCTTGTGATTGATCATTTTAATGATAACTTTAAAGGATGTACTTTAAAAGAAATCTATTATGCCGGAGATAACGAAGCACGCTTTAAAGAAATAACACAACAATATGGAGGTAAAGAAGCTATTGTTTTAAAATCAACTTTTAATGTAGATGAAACAGGTGGAGATGGTTCTTTAAATCCAAACAGTACCTATAAAGATTTTTCTTGGCTTCTTATTAGAAATCAAAAAGGTGAATGGCAGGAAGTGGATCATGGTTACTAAAAAGTTTTATAAAATTATTCTTTGTTTATTACTTATCATGTGTGTGGGTTGTCAAAGAAAAGAAATTAAAGTAAGAACGATTTATTCGGATATTTATACAGAAGAAGAAATTCAAGAAGCAATAGATGTTATCAAAAAAGAATTTTCAAAAGATTGGAAAGGCTGTACTTTAAAGGAAATTTATTATGCTGGTGATGATAAAGCTTTGTTTACAAGCTATGCAAAACAATATCAAGGAGAGGAAGCAATTGTTTTAAAAACAAACTTTCATACAAATTATTTTGCATGGAAAATAGGCTTAAATTCAAATTGTGATTATGAGGATTATCAGTGGATATTGATAAGAAATAATAATGGGAAATGGAAACATGTAGATGGTGGATATGGATAAAATTATTTCCCAAGAAATAATGGTAATGAAGATGAAAAAAAAGATAGAAAATAAAATTATATTTAATTATTTTATAACAGGGTTTTTAACAGTTTTATTTATTTGTTTAGAATGGATCATTTATCCAATAAGAAATACGGACGAGTATTACTGGGGTGGTTATACTTATCTTAGTTTTGTATGTTTTGTATTGTTTATCATTATTGTTTATAAAATCATTCAAACGATTTCTTTAAAGAAAGAACTTTCGTGTATAGAGCACAAATAGAAATATTTATATATTTGTGGTAATTGCACAAGAAAAATATTATTACTTGTTTTGATTAAAAAGATCAATAAAATACAATCAGACACTAAATGTCACCTTGCCACTGTCAAAGAGCGAGGTGGCATTTATTTTAGGGGTAAATATGAAAAAAGAATTAAAAATACCAATGGTAGGAGTTGACCAGATAAAAAGAATGTGAAGAATCAGTATATCAAGCTTATGGAGAACCAAAATCAACACATGTAGAAAGAATTAAAGAAAATATAGATATCTTTGATTTTGAATTAAATGAAGAAGAAATGAAACAAATATCATCATTAGATATGGGTTATTCAGGATCAAGAGCTAAACATTTTGAACCTGATTTTGTAAGAATGGTTTTAAATAACAAGATTCATGAATAAAATGCACCTAGTGCATTTTTTCATTATTAAAACTAATTTTATCGCTTATATTGACAACAAATTTGAATTAAGTTAAGATAACGAAGTAGAAATAAAGGCAATGAATAGACAAGTAATAATAGCCCTTCATTTAAAGAGAGTCTTGGTTGGTGGAAAAGATAATGAAGCTATTATGAATAAAGACTAGGAGCTGCATCTTGGATGTTTTGATAGGATGACGTAAGCCACGTTATAGGCAAGACTATTAATAGATAGTTATTGAGGTTAATAGGGTGACCTATTAATGAATTTGGGTGGTAACACGATTTAGCTCTCGTCCCATGGGATGGAGAGTTTTTTATATTTTAGGAGGATATTATGGAAGAAAGAAAGTTTAGTGAACAAGAACTTGTTCGTAGAGAAAAAATGCAAGAACTTATTGACAAAGGGATTGATCCTTTTGGTCAAAGATTTGATGTAACAGCTTATTCAAAAGGTATTAAAGAAAAATATGGTGATAAAACACATGAAGAATTAGAAGAAATGGCTGTTGAAGTATCTGTAGCTGGTAGAATTATGACTAAACGTCGTAAAGGTAAAGTATGTTTCATGCATATTCAAGATAGAGATGGACAAATCCAATTATATGTAAGAAAAGATACTATTGGTGAAGAAGCTTATGAAATTGTTAAAAAAGGTGATATTGGAGATATTATTGGAATTAAAGGAACAGTATTTATGACAAATACTGGAGAATGTTCAATTAAAGTAAGTGAATATACACATTTAACAAAAGCATTACGTCCTTTACCAGAAAAATTCCATGGTTTAAGTGATATTGAAGAAAGATATAGAAGAAGATATGTTGACTTAATCATGAATGAAGATGCTAAAAAAATTGCGTTTACAAGACCAAGAATCATTCGTTCAATTCAACATTATTTAGATAGTAAAAACTATGTAGAAGTTGAAACACCTGTATTAAATCCAATCTTAGGTGGAGCAGCTGCAAGACCATTCGTTACACATCATAATACATTAGATACTGATTTCTATTTACGTATTGCCACTGAATTATCTTTAAAGAGATTAATTGTCGGTGGTATGGATGCTGTTTATGAAATTGGACGTTTATTCAGAAATGAAGGTATGGATAGAACTCATAACCCTGAATTTACTACAATTGAAGTTTATAAAGCATTTAGTGATCTTGAAGGAATGATGGATTTAACTGAAGGTATTATTTCTAATGCAGCTATGGAAGTTAATGGAACTTATGAATTAGATTATAAAGGACATCATATTTCTTTAGCTCCAGGATTTAAACGTGTTTCTATGACAGAAGCTATTAAAGAAAAAACGGGCATTGATTTCAATGAACATATGTCATTTGAAGATGCTAAAAAATTAGCTGAAGAACATGGTATTGAAGTAGAAGCTCACTTTGGTTATGGACATATCATCAACGAATTCTTTGAAAAATATGTAGAAGAAACAATTGTTGAACCAACATTCGTATATGGTCATCCAATTGAAATTTCACCACTTGCTAAAAAGAATTTAGAAGACCCACGTTTCACACAACGTTTTGAATTATTCATCTGTGGAAACGAATATGCTAACGCATTTACTGAATTAAATGATCCAATCGATCAATATGAAAGATTTGCTGATCAATTAAAAGAAAAAGAATTAGGAAATGACGAAGCAAACGAAATGGATTTAGATTACGTAGAAGCTCTAGAATACGGTTTACCACCAACAGGTGGAATGGGTATGGGTATTGATAGATTAGTTATGTTATTAACTGGACAAGAATCTATTCAAGAAGTTATCTTATTTCCTCAAATGAAGCCAAGAAACAAATAACATTATAAATTAGTGTAGAAAAGAGAATAAGCTCAAAAAGTCCCAATACAACGGGACTTTTGTTTTATCAAATAATACAAAAAAACAAAATGTTTCATGATGTTATTTAAAGTAGACAAATTGCCAAGAGTAGGTGGTTGTAATAAATCTTATTGATTTTTATAATTCTATTACAAATATAGGGAACAAATATGAATTTTAACGAAAATTTCATAGAATTACGTAAATCAAAAGGAGTATCACAAGATGAACTTGTAAAAGGTATTGATGTGCAAGATATTAGAAATAAAAATTTAAGTGTTAATTCTATCAACATAAAAAGGTAAGGAAGTACAAGTCCTTATCTTTTCATGTTTTTTTTGAAAGGCATTTATTATATGTTGTTTCGAAAAAAACTGTTTATAATCACTTTACAATCTTGCTAAGATTATATTTAATATTAGCAAGATTGTAAAGTAAAGGGGCGATATTTATGAACAAAATTGATGGATATATATATAGTGGTATTTTAATTGTTAAAAACGTAAAAAAAAGAGATGTTTCAAGACAAGCAATTTATGATTATATAAAAATAAATCATATGGAAAAAATTGGACCGGGAATGTATATCACCCAAGAAACTTTAGAAGATGAATCATATACTTTGTCGTTACGTTGCCCTAATGGAATCATCTCACATGATGATGCTTTATATTATTATGGTTTAGTAGATCGTGAACCACTTGTTCATACAATGACGATTTACACTGGTTATAATCCTTCATCGTTAACTAATTCAGGATATAAAATTTATACTGTAAAAAAAGATTTATTAGATTTAGGAAAAACAACGGTAATTAATAATTTTGGACACACAGTCCCTATGTATGATTTAGAAAGAACGATATGTGATTTGGTAAGAAGTAGAAGTAATTTTGAAATTCAAGATTTTAATTCGGTGCTCAAAACATATGTTGGTAAAAAAGATAAAGATTTAAATAAATTGATGGAATATGCTAAAGCTTTTAGAATTGATAAAATAGTTCGACAATATATGGAGGTACTTTTGTAATGTATCTATCATCAGCACAAATAAAAGGAAAAATAAAAAATATAGCTAAGCAGAATCATTCAAATCCAATTACTTTATTACGTATATACATGATGGAAAGATTTTTAGAGAGAATTGCTTTTTCAAAATATAGAGATTGTTTTATTGTAAAAGGAGGAATCCTTGTTATATCTATGATTGGTATTTCACTGCGTTCTACTATGGATGTTGATACTACTATTAGAAATTTTAATTTGAATGAAGAAAAAAAATATGAAATTATTACGGAAATAAAAGATATTAAATTAGAAGACAATATCGAATTTGAATTACTAGAAATATCAAATATCATGGATAATATGGATTATCCGGGGATACGTATACACATGAATGCTAGGCTAGAAAGATTAGTGGTACCAATTAAAATTGATATTTCTACAGGAGATGTTATTACACCTAAGGAAATTGTGTACCATTATCCTCTTTTGCTTGAAAATAGAACAATTAATTTATGGTCATACAATTTAGAAACTGTACTTGCTGAAAAATTACAAACAATTCTATCTAGAAGTATATTGAATACAAGAATGAGAGATTTTTATGATGTCACAATTTTATACAACCATTATAAAGATAGCATTGATTATAATAACTTAGTAAGAGCATTTGATAAAACTTGTGAAAAGAGAAATACGTAAAATTTATTATTAGAATATAATGTTATACTAGCAAATATTGCTACAGATGCAACAATACACAAATTATAGAAAAGTTATTGTAAGAAATATAACTATGCGAAGTCGATTCAGTTTACAGATAATATAGAGATTCTTTATAAAATAATTGAACAAATGAATAAAATTAAAATATATCAATCTTCTTAAAAATCCTTTTTTAAATCTATCTTGACATAAACCAAACTTTAGGGTTTACAATAAATGTAGGTTAATTTAGGGAGGATAAAAGGATGGAATATAGTAAAATTGATAAACTTAATGTCAATCCTTCATTATTAGGATTTGGCTGCATGCGTTTTCCTAAAAAGGAAGATGACACCATTGATGAAGTAGAAGCAGAAAGAATGTTAGATCATGCTGTTGAAAGTGGTGTGACTTATATTGATACAGCTTATCCTTATCATGATGGCGAAAGTGAACCATTTGTAGGTAAAGTTTTAAAGAAATATCAAAGAGAAGATTTTTATCTCGCGACAAAGTTACCAATGTTTAAAATTGATTCATTGGAACAAGCAAAAGAAATCTTTGAAGAACAAATGAAAAGACTTGATGTCGATTATGTTGATTTCTATTTATTACATGCTTTAAATAAAGATACATGGAAAAAAGTCATTGATTTAAATATCATTCCTTATTGTGAAGAATTAAAGAAACAAGGAAGAATTAAAAACTTTGGTTTTTCATTCCATGATGATTATGAAGTCTTTGAAGAAATCATTAATTATCGTGATTGGGATTTCTGCCAAATTCAATTAAATTACATTGATACCGATATCCAAGCAGGAATGAAAGGATACAAACTTACAGAAGAAAAGAATGTACCATTAGTTATTATGGAACCTATTAAAGGCGGAGCTCTTGCTAGCCTTTCAGATGATATTGAACAAGTCTTTACTGACTATAATCCAAATGTTAGCATTTCAAGTTGGGCTTTACGTTTTGTGGCTTCACTTCCAAATGTGAAAGTTGTTTTAAGTGGTATGTCAACTTATGCTCAAGTAGAAGATAACTTAGCTACTTTTAAAGATTTTAAACCATTAGATCAAGATGAAGAAAAACTTGTAGAAAAAGTAGCTAATATGATTAAAGCTAAAACTAAAAATGGATGTACAGGATGTCGATATTGTATGCCTTGTCCATTTGGTATTGATATTCCAGGTAACTTCAAGTTATGGAATGAATATGGTATGTTAGGTCTTAAAGACACAGCTAAAAGACGTTATACAAATCTAGGAGATGCACAAGCTGAATTCTGTAAGAAATGTGGTAAATGTGAAAAACTTTGTCCACAATCTATTAAAATCAGAGAAGATTTACAACGTGTCGTTCAAGATATTAAAAATTTATAAAATGCAAGGTAAGCGAAAATCTTACCTTTTTTTGCACTGATTTATGGTATAATAGGGTATCTAAAGAAAAGAGGGATTATTGTGTTAGATAATAAACTTGGTATTAATAATTCAACTGATCTTGCGCGAGAAGAAGAAAGAATAAGTAAGAAAAAAGCAGTAGAGTTATTTGAAAATAATATTCTAGATATTTTGGAAGTAGGTAAGTTTTCTACTCTACAAACAATTCATAAATATCTATTTGAAGATATCTATGATTTTGCAGGAAAGTTAAGAAATGTAAATATTGCGAAAGGAAACTTTCGCTTTGCATCGATTATTTATATAGAAGAAGCGTTAAAAAATATAGATAAAATGCCGCAAACAAATTTTGATGAAATTATAGAAAAGTATGTTGAAATGAATGTTGCTCATCCTTTTAGAGAAGGTAATGGAAGAAGTACCCGTATTTGGTTAGATCATATTCTAAAAAATGAAATAGGAAAAGTGATTGATTGGAGTAAGGTAGATAAAGAAGATTATTTATTAGCTATGGAAAGAAGTCCTATAAAAGATCTAGAAATTAAATATCTTTTAAAGAATGCTTTGACAGATGAAATCAATAGTAGAGAAGTTTATATGAAAGGGATAGATCATAGTTATTACTATGAAGGCTATATTACTTTCAAAGCTCAAGATTTGTAGAAACAGTTGATACTGTTTCTTTTTTTACATAATTGAATATTATTTTGAATATATTTTATGTTAGATGATAATTAAACTTACAAAAATAATGGAATAGATATTTAAAATATGTAGGAATGTAAATATAAAATATGAAGAGATGAAAGTATGAAATCTGATGGAATACATAAATTAATATAAAAAATCGACCTATTCAATGAATAAGTCGATTCTAATAATTATTCTTCAACGCGTCCTTTATCTACATACATGTTTTGGAAATAATTTTTGTATTCACCAGAAATGATGTTTTCCCACCATTCTTTGTTATTTAAATACCAATCAATTGTTTGAGGAATACCTGTATCAAAAGTATATTTTGGTTTCCATCCTAATTCAGTTTCTAATTTAGTTGGATCGATTGCATATCTCATATCATGACCTTTTCTATCAGAAACAAATTTAATTAATGATTCAGGTTTACCTAAAGCTTTTAAGATTGTTTTTACAACTTCTAAGTTAGTTCTTTCGTTATGTCCACCAACATTATAAACTTCACCAACACGACCTTTTCTAATGATTAAGTCGATAGCTACACAGTGATCATAAACATGTAACCAATCACGTACGTTTTCACCTGTACCATATACTGGTAATTCTTCATCATTTAATGCTCTAGAAATAATTAATGGAATTAATTTTTCTGGGAAATGATAAGGACCATAGTTATTTGAACATCTAGAAATAGTTACTGGTAATCCAAAAGTTCTATGATAAGCTAATACAAATAAATCTGCAGAAGCTTTAGATGAACTATATGGACTAGATGTGTGTAATGGTGTTTCTTCAGTAAAGAATAAATCTGGTCTATCTAATGGTAAATCACCATAAACTTCATCAGTAGATACTTGATGATATCTTTTAATACCAAATTCATTACATGCGTCTAATAAAGTAGTTGTTCCCATAACATTTGTTTTAACAAAGATTTCAGGATCTTCAATACTTCTATCTACATGTGATTCAGCTGCAAAGTTAACAACAACATCAAATTTTTCTTTTTTGAATAAATCAAAGATAAATTCTCTATCAGCGATATCACCTTTAACGAATTTATAATTTGGTTTACCTTCAACTGGTTTACAAGTTTCTAAGTTACCTGCATAAGTTAATTTATCTAAGTTAACGATCATATCTTCTGGATATTTATTAACCATATAATGTACAAAGTTTCCACCAATGAAACCTGCACCACCTGTTACTAAAATTTTCATTTATTTATCTCCTTTATATACAAATTGATTATTTGAGTTTTCTAAAGTGGGACCTGTTTGATCTTTTTCACTTAAAACGGGTTCGATACCATTTAATAATGATCCCCAATCAACATTAGCTGTTGGGTCATCATAACGCATACCACCTTCAGATTCTTTATTATACACATTATCCACTTTATATCTAAACTCAACATCATCAGTTAAAGTTAAGAATCCATGGGCAAAACCTTGAGGGATAAAGAATTGACGATGATTTTCAGCGCTTAATTCAACAGAAACCCACTCACCAAATGTTGGACTTCCTTTTCTAATATCTACCGCAACATCAATGACTTTTCCTTTAGTACAAGATACTAATTTAGATTGTGCATAAGGTGGATTTTGCCAATGTAAACCACGTAAAGTTCCTTTTTGTGCACTAAATGACATATTGTCTTGTACAAAATCAACGGTAATACCTAACTTTTCATATTTAGGTTTTGAATAAGTTTCTGTAAAATACCCACGGTGATCTCCAAAAACATCTGTTTCTACAATTAAAACACCTGGAATTTTTGTTTCAATAACTTTCATTTTCTATACTTCCTTTTTTATTGATCTATAAATTTTCCGTCCATGACATCTTTTAAATACTTACCATATTGATTCTTTTTATAAAGTTCATAAGCAGTATTTAATTCATCTTTAGAAATCCAACCATTGTTATAAGCGATTTCTTCAAGACAGGCAATCTTTCTATTTTGATGTGTTTCTACAGTTTTCACAAAGTTTGTAGCATCAACTAAACTTTCATGAGTTCCTGTATCTAACCAAGTAAATCCTTGACCTAATAATTCAACATCTAAATTACCTTTACCAAGATAGATTTTATTTAAGTCTGTAATTTCTAATTCACCACGAGCTGATGGTTTAATTTGTTTAGCGTATTCTACAACGTGTTTATCATAGAAATAAAGACCAGTAACTGCATAATTTGATTTAGGATTTGCTGGTTTTTCTTCTAATGAAATAGCTTTTCCATTTTCATCGAATTCAACGACACCAAATCTTTCAGGATCATCAACATAATATCCAAAAACAGTAGCGCCATCTTCTTTATTTGCGGCTTTTCTTAAACGTTTTGATAAACCATGACCATGGAAGATATTATCTCCTAAAATCATGGCACAGGCTTCACCATCAATAAATTCTTCACCTAAAATAAAGGCTTGAGCTAATCCATCAGGAGATGGTTGCACTTTATATTGAAGTGAAATACCAAATTGATGTCCATCACCTAATAATTCTTTAAAACGAGGAGTATCATCAGGTGTAGAAATAATTAAAATATCTTTAATTCCTGCATCCATTAAAATACTCAAAGGATAATAAATCATTGGTTTGTCATAAATTGGTAATAATTGTTTACTTGTTACTTGTGTAAGAGGATAAAGTCTTGTACCTGATCCTCCAGCTAATACGATACCTTTCATAGAAGTACCTCCTTTTGTTTACTCTTAAACAATAAACCATGACGTAACGTAAGTGTCAATAAAAAATACAAAATTTATACATTTTATCAATAAAAAAAGTAATCACATCTAAAGTATGACTACTTTTTACAAATAAATAAACCACAATCTTTGGTAATTTTTATGCCATTATTTTCATCAATAATTTTTTCAAGATAAGCTTGAAATTCTTTTAAACGATAACCTAAATATTCTTTTTGATTCCCATGACAACTCATTATATAATTCATCAAGGCTTTGGCATCATCCACAATTAAATAATCATCATATCTTTTTAATTCAATATGTTTAAAATAGGGACTTAAAAGATTTTTTCCGTTTTCTAAACCAAAACGATCTACAAGATTATTTTTAGATAATTGGATTCGTGAATCAAACTCTTTAACAAGCATTATAATTTCTTTCATATGATTTTTACCATAAGTCGTACAATAGAAAGTCCCATAGTCCTTAAGAACACGAGAAATTTCTGATAGACCAAGATTCAAATCTTGAAGATAAAATAAAACATGATTCGCAATAACCGTATCAAAAAAACAATTTTTAAAAGGAATATTTTGTCCATCTAAAACAATATAATTATACTCATTACCAAGTTTCTTTCTTGTATCTTCTAACATACCTTCACTTATATCGGATAAAAAGATTTCACGATTTCTTAAATTATAAGAGTTATATTCCCATAGCTTTCCATTACCACAGCCAATTTCTAAAAGTTGATAGACATGAGAAAAGTCTATTTGGTGAAATAACCATTCGAACCAACTTTCTTTATTGATAGAAAAATGATCATGCAGATAAATGCGGGATGATAAATTTTGACTATTAAAATATTGTTGAATGATGGTTTCATCATTATTGGTTAAATTAATAAGTTCAATGATTTTTTCCCAAGAAATCTGATCATGCTCTAAAATCTTTTCAGTGCTTTTAATCGTTGTTTTTAGATTATTAAGATGATTCATTTTTTGATTGATCAACGATGTTTGGAGCTTTAAAGATTCTTTAAAGCTCTCTTTATCATTATCAATAATAAGAGGATAGATTTCTTCTAATGAAAAACCCAGTTCTTTTAAAGCAAGAATCTTTTGTAGTGTGATTAAATCTTTATTACAATATTGACGATAGCCGTTTTCTAAAATATAGGATGGCTTTAAAAGACCTATTTTATCATAATATCGAATTGTTCTTAAAGTGACACCTGCCATTTTCGCAAATTGTCCAGTTGTATAATATTTTTCCATATCTCTATTATAAAAGATAAAAAGAAAAGATGATAGTAGGAAATATATATAAATATTTCTGGGAAAATTAAAGAAATAGTGGGAAAATCGTTGCGTTTTTTGGGATAAAAAAATATATAATACTATGTAGAATAACACTAATAAAGAAATCGGTCATTCACAAATTATAATCCTCTCAAGGAGGATTAAATATGATAGGAGAAAGAATACAGTATTTAAGATTGGAAAAAGAAATGACACAAAAGGAGCTGGCAAAGGAGTTAAAAGTATCATTAAAAACAATCCAATTTTATGAACAAAACAGAAATACCCCAGAAACTTACATGATTGTTGCACTAGCTAAATATTTTAATGTTTCAAGTGATTATATTTTAGGTCTTATCAATACACCTATACCATTAGATGAAAGAGAGGCAGCTACTAAAGATCATACCTACATGCCAAAAGAGTTTATGAAAAGCAAAGAAACAAGAAAGGCTTATAAGACGATTGTAGAGTATGTGAAATTAGTACATAACATGAAATGACATATAAAATAGCTTTACTAGATGATGAAATTGATTTTTTAAAGAAATTGAGTTCATGTTTTCAAGATTACCCACAAATAGAAACGGATTATTTTACAGATCCAAATGAATTAATTAAACAGATTAGAAAATATGATGGTGTTTATGTTGATTATGAAATGGATCAAATGACGGCATTTGATTTTTTTGAGCAGACTAAACAAATGAAATATTTGAAAATTATTATTACTAAATACGATCATGTTGTTTATAAAAGTTTTGATTATAATATTTTTGATTTTGTAAGAAAGAATAATTTAAAGGAAGATATGTCTAATAAGGTAGGACGTTTATTAAAAAGGCTAGAAGAAGATCATCGTTGCTTGATTGTTAGCAGTTTTAATCAAATTTTGACGCTTCCTTATGAAACCATTCAATATATACATACAGAGAAAAACTACGTTATTATTCATAGTAATAAGGAATATAAGGTTCGTTCAACATTTAAGGATATTGAAAAGAAGATAAAGAATAATACATTTATTACTATTTCTTATGGAATATTAGTTAACATGCACTATATTAAACACATAAATCTTAAAGAAATGTATATTATATTAGCTGACAATACACAGTTATCTTTAAGTTATAAATATAAAACAAAGGTAAAAAATGCTTATCAGGAGTATAAAATACAATGATTCTTTTATTGGATACTTTATATGCTTTTTTTGAAAGTGTTATTTATGTGATGTATTTAAATATTTTTTTAAAGAATAATCAAGATATGAGAATAAGAAATAGCTTACTTGTTTTCATATTATTTGTGAGTGCATTTGTTTTTAATCATTCTTTTTTGTATTTTAAAATTCTTTTTACAATTATAGTAAGTAGTATTTATGCAAGACATTTTTATAAGGGAAGATTTCGTAGTTTATTTGTTAAGGTTTTATGGATAAATTTTAATTTGTTTTTTATTAATGAACTTTGTATCTTTTTAATGAATCATGAACCCTTGAAGTATAGTGAATATTGTAATAATCATTATTTTGGTTATTTAATAGGGTTTATGGTATTTATCATATTAATAATTGAATATTTATATTTGAAAAAGTATTTAGATAAAGAGTTTAAACTGAGCAGCTATATGTGGCATTTTATTGCGACAGTATTGGTTGGAATTATTTTTTTAGATATCTTCATCTTTAATGATTATGTGAAAAATGAATTGAATGCGACACTTGTTACATACGTTTTTTTTATATCGTTTCTGGTTATTATATTAATTTATGTTGTATGTATAGAAATGACACATTTTTATCAAAATTTGATGAATGAAAAAATTCATATTCAAGCATTACAATATGAAGAAACTTTAGTGGATGTTATTTGTCAAAAAATGCAAGAGTATAATAAAGTCGTTCATGATTATAGAAAATTAATCAATGATGTTAAAGAGCATAAGAGCAATGAAGAATTAGGAAAGATAATAGAGTCAATATCGGATGAACTTCCTAAAGAAGTCATTCATACAAATCATATAGCGGTAAATTATGCAATGAATCAATATATGGAATTCTCTAAAGAAAAACAAGTAGATTTCTATGGGACATATCCTCAAAATATGAAGATAGGAATGACATCTTATGACCTGTTAATTATTTTAGAAAGCTTATTAGAGAATGCTTTTTATATTAGTTCTAAAACAAATCAAAAATCGATCCATTACAAAATAGAAAATGAGGAATATCATATTATTATAAAGATTGAAAATAACTGTACAAATAATTTTAAATGGGATAGTGAATGTTTAAAAAGACTTGAGATTATCAATAGAATTTGTCAAAAATATGATGGTAAACTTTTCTTGAAAAAAGAATCCCAAAAATATATCCAAGGTTGCTATTTACAATATGATGAAGATTTGCTATAAAATGTCGATTGTGCTATGATAATCAAGAATTAACCGAATATATGGAGGATAATTATGAAACAAAATAAATTTATGAAGTTCATGACATCGCGCGCACTTATTCTGACATTACAAGTTGTTGCATCAGGTGTATTTTTATATTTTGTCTATTTAACACAATTATTACCTGTTAAATACTTTGCGCTTTTGACGGCTGTTTTAGCTGCTTTAATTGCTATTTTTTGGGGAATTATTCAATCAGGTAAGAAAAAAGAACAAGAAAATAAACATAGTAAAAGAATTATTATTTCTAAAGTATTAAGTTTACTTATTTCTATTGTATTAATCATTGGTTCTACATTTGCGGCAAGAGGGAATACATTTTTAAATAATGTTCAAACAACAACACAAAAATATGCAATCAATGTTATTGTTTTAAAAAATGGTAAATATGGAAGTGCCTCTTTGAAAGATCTTAAAGGGGAGAGATTTGGTAGATCTTACGAAAAAGAAAAAGCTACTTTAAATAAAGCTTTGGCAGAAATGGAAGATATAATTGATACGCAAAAGTATACAAGCTATGATACATATGCACAACTTTCAGATGCTTTATATAACGGAGATGTAGATGCCATTGTTGTTGGTGCACAGTACAAATCAATGTTAGAAATCAATCATGAAAACTTTGATGAAGAAACAAGGATTGTTAAAACATTTGAATTTGAAAGAAAAGCAAAATCAGTAACAACAGCAGTTACCGATGTAACTGAAAAACCATTTACTATTTATATTACAGGAATTGATACTTATGGAAGTGTTTCAACTGTATCGAGAACAGATGTTAACTTGCTTGTTACAGTCAATCCAAAAACAAAACAAATTTTAATGACAAGTATTCCAAGAGATTGTCAAATCAATCTTCATAAAAATGGAAAAATGGATAAATTAACACATACGGGAATTTATGGTGTTGAAGAAACAATTTCTACTATCGAAGACTTTTTGGATTTAAACATAAACTATTATGCAAGAACAAACTTTGCAGGAATTACAAATATTATCGATGCTCTTGGTGGCGTAACAGTTGACTCTGATCGTGAATTTACAACATTACATGGTAACTACCATATCGTAAAAGGAAAACAGGAAATGGATGGAGACAAGGCATTATGCTTCGTTCGTGAAAGAAAATCATTTGCGGCTGGAGATTTTGTCAGAGGACAACATCAACAAGCTTTATTAAAAGCATTGTTAGAAAAAGCAATGTCACCAAAAATCATTACTAATTTCCAAAATATTCTTTCAGCAATTGAAGGATGCTTTGAAACAAATATGTCTTCCAAAGAAATTAAATCATTAATTAATATGCAATTGGATGACAATGCTGAATGGGAATTATTCAATGTTCAAGTACAAGGTGAAGGATATTTATCGGATGAAACATATTCTATGAAGGGAACTTCTATTTATGTGATGAAACCATATCAATCACAAGTTAAGAAAATTAAAAAATTAATTGACCACGTTGAAGATGGAGACAAAGTTACTGAAAAAGATGTTAAAGGTCTTGGCGGAGAAGAATAAAAAAGCGCTGTACAAAATTTGTACAGCATTTTTTATATATAACAAATTCCTAAGGCAATAAGAATGCTTGCTAGAATATCAGTTAAATAATGTTCTCCTGTAAGAAGTCTAGATAACGTAATTGTAATAGCGAGTACTGATAAAAGCAATCCCATATTAGGACCTCTGCCAATAACGGTTAAGGCAATGGAAATTGCTAGACTTGTATGAATACTAGGAAATGAATGACCATTTCTGCTCTTATTATCTAAAGGAGTAATAGAATACTTTTGATATGGCCGAGGTCGATTAATTAAAATACGTAATAATGCAGTAATGATTAATACTAAAAATGGTTTGATAAATAATAAATAAAACCCTGATTGTGATTCAATAACAATTTTTAAGAGAAATAAGGCATAGAAAATAGCAACCATCCAAGGACAAAATAATGATGTAAAATGGACACATGATTTGATAAAAGGATGTTTATACATAAATCGATTAATACCAACATAAAAAAATTTCATGATCTTCACTCCTTACGTATTTATAGAGTTATTATACTATAAAAGAGAAAAGATAGAAATAATAAAAAGAATACTGTATAATCAACCTATATAAGGGGTGTTTGTATGAATAGAAAAATTATGCCGTTTATGTTATTTATAATAGAAGCTGTGATGTATTATTTTATATGTCTCTATTTTCATATGGATATAGATTTAATTGTAGGTTCAGGAATACTCTATTTTTTATTCTTAGTTATATATGGACATTATTCTTTAAATACATGTCTAATTTGGGATGAAATTAAAGCACTTGTAAAATCAAGTTTTTGTTTTTATATTGCTTTATTGGTACTTGTTCCTCGTTCTACAGGCTATGAAAGAAGAATGCACTTAACGATTATGGTAGCTTCGATGTTTATCATCTGTTTGTTGGCGGATCGTTATATTAGAATTTCTTTTAGAGATCAGTTTGCTAGAAGAACATTAGTTATTGGAACGGGCTATGAAGCAGCTCGCCTTGGAAAAATATCAAATAATAATCGTTTTGCTCTCACCAAGGTTGAAGGCTATGTTGATGCTAATTGGACGGATCAGCTTTATGATTTTAAACAGGAAAATATTATTAAAAATAGTTTTCTTTATAGCTATGAAGAATTAGATGAAGCAATTAAAAATCTAAAGATAGAACAAATTATCGTTGCCTTGCCAGAGGCAAGTGAACAAGTTATTGATAAGGTAATGTCAGATATTTATGGAAAAGTTGAAACAATTAAGTATTTACCAGATGTTAATGGAACAATGACTTTTTCTTCAGAAGTTCAAGATTTTGATGGGCAACTTTTAATTTCTACTGCAAATAATGAAATGACTACATTTGCGAATACTTTGAAAAGATTTATAGATATTTGTGCGGGACTTGCCGGATGTTCTATTTTATTACCTTTAATGATTTTTGTTAAATTAAAATGTGTTAAAAGTGGTGATTATGATAAAATTCTATTTAGTCAAAATAGAATAGGTAAAAATGGAAAGATGATTAAAATCTATAAATTTAGATCAATGGTTCCAGATGCTGAAAAAATATTAGAAGAATTGATGAAAAAGGATCCAAAAATTAGAGAAGAGTATCTTACAAATAAAAAACTTGTCAATGATCCAAGAATTACACCTGTTGGTAAGTTTTTAAGAAAGACTTCTTTAGATGAATGGCCACAATTTTTTAATGTATTAAAGGGAGACATGTCACTTATAGGACCACGTCCTTATCTTCCTAGAGAAAAAAAAGATATGGGACAATACTATGATTCTATTATCAAATGTAAACCGGGGGTAACAGGAATGTGGCAAGCCAATGGTAGAAGTGATGTAGGCTTTGATTATCGTTGTAAGCTAGATGATTACTATTATCATAATTGGTCTGTGTGGTTAGATTTTACGATTTTATATAAGACAATAAAAAGTGTAGTTTATGGGAAAGGATCTTTATAGGAGAAGATTATGAATCCTAAATTAAAAAGAATATTACGTTATATTGCGATTTTTATGACAATTGTATGGATGATTGTTATCTTTAGATTTTCTATGGATGATGGAAATTCTTCACATGAATTATCAGATTCATGTGTAAAATTAATCAATCATTTAATTTATCAGTTTACGGGAAAAGATTTAATGATGACAATTGCTCCCGAACATTATTCAATGATTGAACTTTTTTTAAGAAAGTGTGCACATATGTCTATTTATTTTGTGCTCGCAATTAATATTATGATTGTATTATTTACTTTTAATATGAAGATGATTTTAAGAATGGCTATTGCTGTTATAGCAAGTTTTGGTTATGCTCTTACTGATGAATTTCATCAAACTTTTGTAGCGGGAAGGTCAGGTGCTTTTACGGATTGCTTGATTGATACTTCAGGCGCTATCTTTGGCGTAATAGCTGCCCTTATTCTTTATTGTGTTTTATATACAATTATGACAAAGTATCAAAAGAAAAAAGGTATTGTTCAATCAGAATACGATCAAAAAATAGACTTATCAAATAATAAACATATCGCAAAATAAATAATTTTTTATAAGACATGGCAACATGTCTTTTTTTAATGGTTTCCTTTTGGTAACTATACCACAATATTGTGCGTACTTTTCATATTACAAAATAAAATTATAATAAAAAACGAATTGGAGGTATGAAAATGAATGCACAAGAATGTTTACATATATTGAGAGAAATCAAAGATGTTTCATTTGCGACAGTAGATAAAAAAGGATTTCCGCAAGTACGTATTATAGATGTCATGCTTATAAAAAATAATAAACTTTATTTTTGCAGTGCAAGAGGCAAAGATTTTTATAAACAATTAAAAATAAATAATCATGTTGCTCTTTGTGCGATGACAAAGAATTATCAAATGATTCGTTATAGTGGTAAAGCACAGCGTTTAGATAATCAAAAATATTGGATTGATCGTATTTTTAAGGAAAATCCATCAATGAATCATGTTTATCCAAATGAAAGTAGATATATTTTAGAAGCCTTTTGTATAGAAGAAGGCCAATTAGAATACTTTGATTTAAGCCAAGAACCCATTGAAAGAGAATATTTTTCTATTAATCAAGAAGTAAAAAGAAAAGGGTATATGATTACAGATCAATGTATTCAATGTGGAAGGTGTGAAAAACTTTGTCCACAACAATGTATCCATGATTATAAAATTAAACCAAATCATTGTTTACATTGTGGTTTATGCTATGAAGAATGCCCTATACAAGCTATTAAAGGAGGATGTTTATGAAAGAAATAATAAGTCTATTTATTAAAAGAAAAGAATTCTTTTTTAATTTATTAATACAACATATCGAAATTTCATTTATTTCTATTATTCTTGCTATTTTTATTGGTGGAATAATAGGAATAGTGATTGCTGAAAATAAAAAATCAGCAAAACCAACTTTAAATATTATTAATTTTCTTTATACAATTCCCTCTATTTCTATGCTTGGTTTTCTTATTCCATTTTCAGGAGTAGGAAATACAACAGCTATTATTGCTTTAGTCATTTATGCTCTTTTACCAATGGTTAGAAATACTTATACAGGAATTAGTCAAGTTGATAATAATATGATTGAAGCAGCTAAAGCGATGGGGAGTACGAGAAATCAAATCTTATGGAAAATTAAAATTCCTCTTGCTATGCCCGTCATTCTATCAGGTATTAAAAGTATGATCACGATGACAATTGCCTTAACAGGAATTGCTTCCTTTATTGGTGCTGGTGGTTTAGGGGTTGCTATCTATCGTGGGATTACAACCAATAATAGTGCGATGACTTTTATTGGAAGTTTATTGATTGCTATTTTAGCTGTAGTCGTTGAATTTATTTTTAATGTTTTAGAAAAATATGTTAATAAAAGAAAAAGAATACAAAAAAAATACTCACTTATTTTTATCGTACTTATTCTTTGCTTATTCGCAGGAATGATTCTGCAAAAGAAAGATACTTTAAAAATTGCGACAAAACCAATGACAGAACAATATATTTTAGGAGAAATGCTTACTTTATATATTGAACAAGAAACCAATCTTCAAGTAGAAGTGACACAAGGTGTTGGTGGAGGAACTTCTAATATTGAACCAGCTTTAGAAAAAGGTGAATTTGATATGTATCCTGAATATACTGGAACAGGATGGAATATGGTTCTTAAAAATGAGGGTAATTATGATGAAAGTATGTTTAAAAAGTTACAAAAAGGATATCAAAGAAAAGGGTTAGAATGGCAGGGGATGTATGGTTTTAATAATACCTATGGTCTTGCAGTAAGAAAAGAAATTGCCAATCAATATCAACTCAAAACCTACTCAGATTTAAATAATATTTCTAATCAGCTGATTTTTGGGGCAGAGTATGATTTCTTTGAAAGAGAAGATGGTTATGATGGTTTATGTAAAACATATAATTTAAATTTTAAAGAAACTATGGATATGGATATTGGTTTAAAATATCAAGCTTTAAATCAAGGTAAAGTAGATGTTATGACAATCTTTACGACAGATGGACAATTATCAAATGATCAAATTGTTGTATTAGAAGATGATCAACATTTTTATCCATCTTATATGTGTGGAAATGTTGTTCGAAGTGATGTTTTAAAAAAACATCCTGAATTAAAGAAAGTTTTGAAGAAACTATCATATAAAATCAATGATCTACAAATGGCAAAGCTGAATGATCTTGTGGAAAGTAAAGGAAAAGAACCTAAGGAAGTTGCAAAAAGTTATTTAAAGAAATTAAAATTATTGAAGGAGTAAGCTATGGAACCTATTATTGAATTTAAAGATATAAAAAAAGACTATGATAAAAATGTTGTAATACCAAATCTTAATTTATCAATTAATAAAGGTGAATTTATTACAATCATAGGGACTTCAGGAAGTGGAAAAACAACAGTTTTAAAAATGATGAATGGTCTTATAGAACCGACAAGTGGAATGATTCAAATTCATGGTAAAGACATAAAGAAACAAAATCTTATTCAATTAAGAAGAAAAATGGGATATGTAATCCAAGGAAGTATGTTATTTCCTCATTTAACAGTGAAGCAAAATATTGCATATGTTCCTCAATTAGAAAAGAAGAAAGTAGATCATCAACTTATAGAAGAATGGTTACAAAAGGTTCAACTTGATCCTTCTTTAAAAGATAAATATCCTAGTGAACTTTCAGGTGGACAACAACAAAGAGTCGCTATAGCTAGAGGGCTAATTCATCAACCAGATATTCTTTTAATGGATGAACCTTTTGGAGCCGTAGATGAAATTACAAGAAGACAGTTACAAGATGAAATCTTAAAAATCTATCAACAAACCAAAACAACGATTTTATTTGTTACGCACGATATACAAGAAGCACTTAAACTTGGAACACGGGTTTTGATTATGGATCAAGGAATTATTCAACAATTTGATACACCCGAACATATTGTAAAAGCCCCTGCAAATGATTATGTAAAAAGACTCGTCTTACATAATGAGTCTTAACGGTTGTAGCTGTCTTTATAATTTTGTCCCCAAGTAGACATTGCATCTAAAATCGGTTTGAGGCTATAACCTAAATCGGTTAAAGAATATTCAACACGAGGGGGTACTTCTGGATAAACGGTACGGGTAAGTAAACCATTTTCTTCCATTTGACGAAGCTGAGAAGTTAATACTTTTTGGCTGACATGACCAAGAGATTTCTTTAATTCACCAAAACGTTTAGTACCAGGAAGAAGATCGCGTAAAATAAGGACCTTCCATTTATCACTAATAAGTGTCAAAGTTGTTTCAACAGGACAAGCAGGTAATTCTTGTTTTTCCATAATAATCTCCTTTAGTATCCTTTAGATACTTAGTATAATATATATACTATTATAAATGAAAAGAAAGAGGCATGCAAGATATGAATTATTTAAAAAAACTCGTAGAAGAATTTCATTCTACTGTTGTAGCTACCATAGATCATAAAGGTTTACCACAAACAAGAGCAATCGATATGATGCTTTATGATGAAAAAGGCCTTTATTTTCTTACAGCTAAAGGAAAAGATTTTTATCAACAACTTATCAATCAACACTATATTTCTTTAACGGCTTTAAAGAATAAAAAAGCAATCTCTTTAAAAGGAAAAGTGAAATGTGTACATCATTACTATTTAGATAAAATATTTCAAAAAAATATCTATATGCAGGAAATCTATCCTAAAAATACAAGAGATATTTTAGAAGTCTTTTGTTTATATGAAGCTAAAGGTGAGTACTTTGATATTACTAATCCAAGTTCAATTATCAAAGAAACATTTACGATTGGAAACATAGAAAATAAAGAGGGTTATCTAATTAAAGAAAGTTGTATAGGCTGTGCGAAGTGTTTAGAAGTATGTCCACAACAATGTATTGTTTTAAAAGAAAAAGCAGAAATCCAACAAAACCATTGTTTAAATTGTGGAAGATGTGTTTCTATTTGTCCAGTACAAGCAATAGAAAGGGTGAGATAAATGAATCAAAGAGAAAGAAGAATTTACTTAATTAATACTTTACTTAATGAACATAGTGAGTATCAATCGATTGATATTCCTGAAGATAAAGATTCACAAAAACTTTTATTAAGAGATTTAATGAATATACGTGAACCAAAAAGAATAAACAAAGAATTTTATCAAATTCAAGATGAATATTTACAAGAAGAAACAAAAGAAAAAGGAATTGTCGATTGTGATGAGTTAGTCCCCTTACAAAATCATCTTTATCTTTTTCAAGGTGATATTACAACTTTAAAATGTGATGCCATTGTTAATGCGGCTAATAGTCAAATGACAGGATGCTATATTCCACATCATCGCTGTATTGATAACTGTATTCACAGCTATGCCGGAATGCAACTACGCTATGCGTGTCATCAAATAATGGAAAAACAGGGTAAAAAAGAAGAAACAGGAAAAGCAAAGATTACGAAAGGCTACAATTTACCTTGTCGTTATATTTTACATACAGTGGGTCCTATTATTTATTATAAAGTTACAAATAAAGAAAAAGAACAACTTGCTTCTTGTTATCGAAGTTGTTTAGAACTTGCGGATGCCTATCATTTAGAAAGTGTCGCTTTTTGTTGTATTTCTACGGGAGAATTCCATTTTCCTAAAGAATTGGCGGCAAAGATTGCTATTGAAACTGTTAAAGAGTATTTAAAGAAAGAAACAAGTATAAAGAAGGTGATTTTTAATGTTTTCAACGATGAAGACCGAGACATCTATCAAAGATATTTACGCTAAAATTCAAGAAGCGGATGCTATTGTTATTGGCGCTGGTGCAGGACTTTCTACAGCAGCAGGATATGAATATGGAGGTAAAAGATTTAAAAAATATTTTAGTGATTTTGAAGAAAAATATGGAATACATGATATGTATTCTGGTGGATTTTATCCTTATGATACCTTAGAAGAATACTGGGCTTGGTGGTCAAGACAAATTTATTATAATCGCTATGTTTATCATTTAGAACTTTATCAAAAGCTCTATCAACTTGTACAAGATAAAGATTATTTCATTTTAACAACTAATGTTGATCATTGTTTTCAAAAAACAGGTTTCGAGAAACAGAGATTATTTTATACACAAGGGGATTATGGCTTATTCCAATGTTCATCACCTTGTCATAATCAAACCTATGATAATAAAAAAATAGTTAAAGAAATGGTTAAAAAACAAAAAGAGATGAAAATACCAACTTCTTTAGTTCCTCATTGTCCTCGTTGTGGAAAACCAATGACAATGAATTTAAGGTGTGATGATACTTTTGTCGAAGATGAAGGATGGCATCAAGCCTATCTTCGTTATCAAGATTTTATAAGAAGACATCAAGATTTAAAAATAGTTTATCTTGAATTAGGGGTTGGACAAAATACACCAGGTATTATTAAATATTCTTTCTTTCGTTTTGTTGAAAGAAATAAAAAAGCAACTTATATTTGTATCAATAAAGATGCTTATTGTCCTCGTTCTATTGAAAAAAGAGCATATTGTATCAATGAGGATATAAAGGATATTATTGGTAAATTATATCAAATTCAATGTACAAATTATTAATTAAAAAAACAGTTTGAAATAGATACTTATCTCAAACTGTTTTTTAATATAAATTATTCAATTGAAAGAAAGTTTCAATGGTGTAGTTGGTTCTTTGGTACCATGGGAAATTCTCTTTTTAAAAGGAATGATCTTAAAACCAGGACAAAGATACATAAAAGGGGAATAACGTAATTCATGGCTAAGTATGGAAATAACTGTTTTTTGGTCTAGAGATGTATAAACATCAAAAACAAGATCAAAATCTAAAGGATGAATATTTTTTAATTGAATACGAGAATCTTTATGATTTTTAATCATTAATTTAAAAATATGATAATTACCTGCGGTAATACATAATTTCATGAAAACACCTCCTTTTATAGTTTGAACAAAACGAAGAATAATATGATTAGAAATAGACAATTTTTAAAATAAAAATTATAATAGAAGAAACGGGGAGCTTTTGCTGAGAGTAAGGATAGACTTAGACCCATAACCTGATTTGGATAATGCCAACGTAGGAAAATAAACGTTAACAGAGTTCATCAGGACTCTCTTTTTATTTCCTTGGAAATAAAAAGAGGAATACAAAGAAAGAAGGATGAATAATGAAGTTAGATAAAAAAGATTTATTGTTATATGGTGTGACGGATTCACATTATTTAAATGGAAGAAAACTTTGTGAATTAGTAGAAGATGCGATTCTTGGTGGTGTGACGATGATACAAATAAGAGAAAAAGAAATGTCACATGAAGAATTTAAGCAAGAAGCTTTAGAAGTACAACAAGTATGTCAAAAATATCATGTACCTTTATTAATTAATGATGATGTAAAGTTATGTAAAGAAATTGATGCAGATGGTGTTCATATTGGACAAGATGATTTAGATTTAAAAGAAACAAGAAAACTTTTAGGTGAGGATAAAATCATTGGTGTTTCTGCCCATAATATGGAAGAAGCAAAGAACGCTTATGAAGATGGTGCAGATTATTTAGGTGTAGGTGCTATTTTTTCAACAGAAACAAAAAATGATGCACAAGATGTTTCAATGAAAACATTAAATGAAATTTGTCAAAAAGTTGATATTCCTGTAGTTGCCATAGGTGGAATCAATCAAGTTAATGTTTTAGAATTTATGGGAATTGATCTTGATGGCGTAGCGATTGTTTCAAGTATCTTTGGAAGTGAAGATATTCAAAAAGCAAGCAGCCTATTAAAAGATAAAATTCAAAGAATTGTTTCTAATAAAATGCCAACATGTCTTACTATTGCTGGAAGTGATAGTAGTGGTGGCGCAGGAATTCAAGCGGATTTAAAAACAATGATTGCAAATCGTGTTTATGCTATGTCTGTTATTGCTGCATTAACGGCTCAAAATACAACAGGAGTCGATGCGATTTATGATGTGGATGCTTCTTTTGTCGCAAGTCAAATGGATAGTGTATTTACAGATATTTATCCAATGGCTGTTAAAATTGGTATGGTTTCACAAAAAGAAGTTATTTTAGCGATTAGTGAAAAATTAAAACAATATCATGCACGAAACATTGTTGTTGATCCTGTGATGGTGGCAACAAGTGGTGCCAAACTTATTAGTGATGAAGCTATTGATACTTTAAAAGAAAATCTTTTCCCACTAGCAACTGTCTTAACACCAAATATTCCAGAAGCAGAAGTATTATCAGGTTTAAAAATCAATAACGAAAAAGAAATGTTAGAAGCAGCTAAATATATTGGAGATCATTATCATTGTGCTGTATTGCTTAAAGGTGGGCATCAAATCAATGATGCCAATGATTTACTTTATAAAGAAGAAAAATACCAATGGTTTAAAGGAAAACGCATTAATAACAATAATACCCATGGAACAGGATGTACTTTATCAAGTGCGATTGCCTCTTATCTAGCTAGAGGTGAAAATCTTGAAAATGCAGTTAAAAAAGCTAAAGATTATATTTCAGGAGCACTTGCAGCGATGCTTGATTTAGGACAAGGTCAAGGTCCAATGGATCATGGCTATGTTTTAGATAAAAAAGATTAGACGAATGAGTTGTTTTATAGGTATAATAGTGACGGGTGATGAAAATGAATTATTATGAAGAAGCCTTGAAATTACATGAAAAACATCAAGGAAAAATACATACGGAATTAAATTGTGAAATTAATACAATGGATGATATGTCTGTTGTTTATACGCCAGGGGTAGCAGAACCTTGTCGTAAGATTGCTGAAAACGAAGAAGATGTTTATCGTTATACAACAAAATCAAATACCATTGCTGTTGTTTCTAATGGAACAGCTGTTTTAGGTCTTGGTAATATTGGAGCAAAAGCTTCTATTCCAGTTATGGAAGGAAAAGCTGCATTATTTAAAAAATTCGGTAATGTTAATGCGGTACCTATTTGTCTAGATACACAAGATAAAGAAGAATTGATTCAAACAGTAAAAAATATTGCACCATGTTTTGGAGGAATCAACTTAGAAGATATTGCTTCTCCAGATTGCTTTGAAATCGAAGAAAGATTGGATCAAATGTTAGATATTCCAGTTTTCCATGATGATCAACATGGAACAGCAGTCGTTGTCTTAGCGGCTCTTTATAATGCTTTAAGAGTGACAAAAAAAGATATCAAAGATATTACAGTTGTTTTAAATGGACCAGGTGCTGCAGGAACGGCCATTATTAAAATGATGCATACGGCAGGTGTTGGCAAAATTATTGCAGTTGATGAATTTGGTATTTTATATAAAGAAAGAAAAGAAGGACTTATTCCTCATAAACGTGCTTTATGTGATATTACAAATCCTGATAATATGCAAGGAGCACTTGCTGATGCTTTAAAAGGAGCAGATGTTTTTGTAGGTGTTTCTAAACCAAATCTTGTTACAGATGAGATGGTTCATTCTATGAATGACGATCCAATTATCTTTGCGATGGCTAACCCTGAACCAGAAATTACTTATCAAAAAGCAAAAGCTGCAGGGGCAAGAGTGGTAGGAACAGGGCGTTCAGATTATCCAAACCAAATCAATAACGTACTTGCTTTCCCTGGTATTTTCAAAGGAGCGTTAGAAGCAAGAGTTCCTTCAATTACACCAGAAATGAAAGTCGCTGTTGCTAAAGCAATCGCTGATACAATTAGTGATGAAGATTTAAATGAAGAAAATATCATGCCTAAAATCTTCAATAAAGATGTCACAATTGCAGTCGCAAATGCAATCAAACAATTTACAAAATAGAGTTCATAATGAACTCTATTTTCATTTATTGAAAGACTTTAAGTAAAAAATAAAATAATGGCATAATAGTTTGGGGTGAATATATGAAAAAATTATTACTATTTGATGTCGATGGAACGTTGATTGATTATGATGGAACCTTACCAAGAAGTACCAAAAATGCAATTTCTAAGGCAAGAGAAAATGGAAACCTAGCCGTTATTGTTACAGGAAGAAGTCGAAGCCACATTGAAGAACCTATTTTAGAGATTGGTTTTGATGGGATTGTTGGTGGCAATGGTGCCTATATTGAATTAAATAATAAAATAATTAAAGATGAAACAATTCCAGTAGAAGATGTTAAGCGAATCGTTGATTATTTAAATCATCATCATTTAGAATATTATATTGAAGCGAATGATGGCTTATATGGATCACAAAATTTTAAAGAACGTGGTGTTGGTGCCTTAAAACAATATGGGATGAAAAATCCAGATGTCATGGAAATCTATCCAACAATGATTTTTCCAAAAAATCTTTATGTAGAAAATGTCACGAAGATCAATTATATCTTAGAAAGTTATCAAGATTATTTAGATTTTAAAAAAGCTTTTCCTGAGTTTAAAGATTTAACTTGGGGAGGAAAAGGAGAAAAGGCAATATTTGGTGACTGTGCTTTAAAACATATTGATAAACAAGAAGCAATCAAAGAAATCATCGATTATTTAAAAATAAATAAAGAAAATATTTATGCTTTTGGGGATGCAGAAGTGGACATTCCGATGTTTGAAATAGCAGGAACTTCTATTTGTGTAGGAAATGGTAGAGAAAAAGCAAAAAAGCAGGCAAGCTATGTTACTAAACCAGTAAGTGGAGATGGTATTGAATATGCTTTAAAACATTTTAAGATTATTTAAGAATCTTAAAATGATGTTAAATAAAATAATTATTTATTGCTGTTATCTTTTTCAAATTTGTACAATATGTCTATATTCCTTATCAAACACCTTATCTTGCAATGATTCAAACAAGTACATCATTTATTGGAATTATTATAGAAGCTTTATTTTCAGGATGTGTTTCTTTATTTAGAATTATTTTCAATAATGGCATTGGTTTTTTGATTGAAAATCTTTTTACAGGATTTGCCAAGGCAATGAGCTTTTTCCAAGCAGGCTATGTTTTATGATTATTTATTTTTAGCGTTTATTTGCTTTATTGCTTCAAGAATTTCTTTTGGCTATTGTAAATCCCATTAACAAATAAAGCTCTTACATTTTATATGTTTTGTTAATGGAATTAAAATTGTATACATTTCTCTTTTCTAAAAAATTAAAAAAGATTATGCTACAGGTGTCTTAGGAAAGAGAGGATGAATATTATGAGTATCAATGAAATTAACGCAGAAGCAAAAGAATCTTTAAGAAAGTATTTTAAAGATAGTAATGATGTAAAACATGAAAATGAAACAAGAAAAGAATTAACAAAAGAAGAAATCTTTGAATCAGTTGCTGGAGAAATTAAAACTTCAGAAATGAAATTAGAACAAAGAAATCAAATGAGAAACACATTACAACATGATGCAAAAGAAGCATTAGAAAAAGTATGTGGAAAAAAAGCAGAAACTAAAGAAGTACAACATATGACGTTAGAAGGAATGGAAAAAGAATTAAAAGAAAATACTAAACATCAAATGGAATATGTAAATTCTTTAAAACAAAATACAATGAATTCAAGAGCATAAGGACTTCGAAAGAAGTTCTTTTTTTACATTTAATTGATATTTTCTTAACATAAAAAAGAGTAATATTTTGTTAAGAGGTGATGTATATGAATGTAAAAAGATATCATTTTATAGAAACTATGATATGGGTAGGAATTCCTTTTCTATTTATGATCGTTGATTGGTTTTATATACATGTATTGAATATAGAATATTTAGAATTATCTATTCTTTTATTTATTGTAGTAACAATCTATAGAACTTATCAAAAATAAAAGCAAATCGCTAATTACGATTTGCTTCAAACATTTCAAAACTTGATAAAACAAATAAGAAGAATAAACCAGTGTGTACCCAAAAAATTGTATAATCTAAAATACCATGAATCAATAACACACCAATAAATCCCATTACAAGAGCAATATAAGAATAATGCTCTTTTACTTTATAAAGACGTTTACAATTATCATAAACATAAGGAACAACAAGGGCAAGACCAATGATTCCGAAAGAAAGTAAAGGATCTAAATAAACGCTATGAGCATGTTGTGTTAAATGTCCATTATATTTATCTAAAACCATCATATAAGTAAATGGTCCTTGTCCTAAAAGTGGAGAAGCGATAATCCCTTGAATGGCACAATTCCAAATCTTCATTCTGACATCTAAATTAGAAATCAAATATTCAATACGTGGGAATTTACTAGGATTTAAAACAAAGAAACCAACAATTCCTAAACATCCTAAAGCAATTAATAAACAGAGTTTATAATTCCTATTAAAAATAAGAAATAAACAAATAGCTCCCGCAATAGCAACATATCCTGCACGACATCCTGTCATATAAAGCATAAATAAATTCAAAAAGCCAACAACAACATAAAAAATACTTCTTTTTAAATCATTCTTTACCGTAAAGAATTTGTAAACAATACATACCGCAATAAATTCAATCATCATAGCATAGTAGTTTGCGTTATAGAAAACACTATTCAAACGATTTTCACGTCTGGCATAGACTTTAAAAGTAAAATGATTCACACCTAAACGATGATAAATTTGAAATTGTTCATAAATTCCATAGATCGCCCAAAGAATAGATAACACAATCAACATATCAATAATAAATTCAAAAGTTGATTGATTAACATGTTTTCGATAATAAACCATCAACACAATAGCAATAAAGATAGCGACTGTTGCCAGTACACCTAAAATATTCTTATGAATCAAAGAAATGCTTAAAGAAATTAAAACAAATAAATAAAGAAATTTTATCTTTGGTGTTTCTTTTAAAGTATTGATTGCTTTCTTTGATACAAATAAATAAATACATTCAATAACTAAAATAGGTCCTAATATATAAAAAGGAAAAGTAAAACTAAAACATGTAAATATAAGTAACAGTTGATCAAAAGTAAACCGTTCTTTTAAATTATTTAAATAATTCATATAAACCTCCTGTTGACAATATAACATCTTTTAAAGAAAAAATAAAATAAAGCTGATAAAAAGAGTAAATAATAGCGTACAATGTAGATGAAATTACTGAGGATAGAAAGGTGGCTATCGCGCACGAAAGTGTCAAGTGTAGGGTTATAAACTCGATGAGATGTGGGAACAATTGCTCCACCAGTTAATTTCAATTTATAAAACGAAGCAAGGACAAAATCCTTGTTTTTTTATAAGTTGATAAACCATGAAACAATTGGTAAAATGGGCGAAGAAAGTAGGGATAAAATGAAAAAATACTTTTATTTATTTAACTATCCACCTGAAGAACATGATTTATGTACTTTAGAGTTTAAATATTTATTTCATGAAAATTACCAACAATGTTTTCTAACAGATAAAAACATTGATGTTAATACCAGTGTTTTTATTAAAGGAAAGATTGATATTTGGGCTATGGAGAAAGACTTTGAAAAATTAAAAGAAGAAGTGCAAAAACAAAAACATAATTATCAAGAATTTAAAATCATCTATTTAAAAAATCCCATAAGTCATCCAAATTATCAAGAAACACTTGATAAATGTAAAGAAATTTCTTGGTTTATTGATGGAAGTGTTAATATGGCAAAGCCATTACATACGATCGCACTTACTAAAGTAAATGATTTATGGGTTATTGGTTATTATCATCATGGTGTTCCATCTTGGAAAAAGTATGATGATAAACCCAATACATTTTCTAATTCTTTAGATATTCGTTTAGCACGTACTTTAATTAATATTGCTGGTGAAAATGATATAAGTAAAACGATTATTGATCCTTGTTGTGGTATGGGGACGGTTGTTTTAGAAGGTCTTGCTTTAGGATATTCCATTAAAGGGTTTGATATTTCAAGAGATATTTCATGGAAAGCAAGATGTAATTTGAATCACTTTGGTTTTGATGGCATGTTAATTACTAAAGATGATATTAATAAACATCAAGGACATTATGATGTTGCAATCATAGATATTCCTTATAATCTCTATACACCAATTACTTATCAGGAACAATGCGCTATCATCCAAAGTGCTAGAAGACTTTGTGATAAACTTGTTTTAGTAAGTTATGAAAAGATGGATAAAGAAATTAAAGAAGCTGGTTTTGAAATCAAGGATTGTATTTTAAGAAAAAAGACCGAACTCGTAAAGTTCGGACGTTATATTTATGTATGTTATTAAAAGCAGGGTTACCTGCTTTTAAAACATTCCATAAATTCTTTTAATAAAATAGAAATACTTTCATTTTTTCTAGTAATAAAAGCAACACCGGTATAAAGACTTTTATCTTCTAATAAAGCATAAGTTAATGATGAATCGTAAGCTAAAGCAAGACTACATTGAGGAATGATAGCTACTCCAATACCACTATTGGCCCAAATAAGGGATGTTCGACTATCATCACATGTTACTTTTAATTGGATTTGTATTTGTTTATTTAAACAATAATCATTAATTAAAGGAAGATATCTTCGATGAATGATCAGGGGTATCTTTTTTAAATCTTCCATTTTAGAAATCTTTTCTTTAAAGAATTCTTTTTTACCGATGGTAACCATCGGCTCTTTTTCTAAGTAATAAGTATTAACTTTAGAAGTATCGAAAGGAGTTCTAACAATACCTAAATCAATATTATGAGATAAAAGTAAATCAAGAATCTCATAAGTTGATCCTTCATAAATAGCGAATTGAACATGTTGATTAGTATCAACAAATTCGCTTATTTTGGCTTGTTGAATAAGGCCACTATTAGAAGGTGTAATACCAATTCGTAAAACATCTTGATAAGATTGTTGAAGTTCATTTTTCGTGATTTCTGTTAAATCAAGAATTTGCAAGCATCTTTTATAAAATTGTGTTCCGGCATCTGTTAGTTCGATTTGTTTCTTTCCTCTTTTTAAAAGAATAACTCCAAGTTCTTCTTCTAATTGTTTAAGCTGCATAGATAAAGGTGGTTGTGCCATGTGTAAAACTTTAGCGGCTTTAGAAATAGTTCCTTCCTCAACAATTGTTTTAAAATACCTCATTTGTCGAATATCCATCATAATTCTCCTTTAAACAGAAATATATATAATTGATATAATTACTATACAATATATAT
>ERZ779866.514-NODE-514-length-43149-cov-4.305750_pt1 | contig 43149 bp, 39 predicted proteins | sample MGYA00511248_ERZ779866 | MGnify/ENA primary metagenome ERZ779866 (study PRJEB29588, sample SAMEA2155758) | human gut metagenome | biome: human gut; feature: human-associated habitat; material: faeces | place: Denmark | collected 2008/2010 ... | reverse complement strand
CTGGTACGGAAGTGTCCGCTTTGCTTGGTCGTATGCCTTCTGCTGTGGGTTATCAGCCGACGTTGGCTGAAGAAATGGGTAAGTTGCAAGAACGTATTGCTTCTACGAAGGTTGGTTCCATTACCTCCATTCAAGCTGTGTACGTGCCTGCTGACGACTTGACTGACCCGTCTCCGGCCACGACCTTCGGTCACTTGGACGCCACCGTTGTGTTGTCTCGTGATATCGCCGCCTTGGGTATTTACCCGGCCGTCGACCCGCTTGACTCCACCAGCCGTCAGGTTGATCCGTTGATCATCGGTGAAGAACACTACACGATTTGCCGTCGCGTCCAAGAAACGTTGCAACGTTACAAGGAATTGCGTGACATTATCGCCATTTTGGGTATGGATGAATTGGCTCCGGAAGATAAGCTTACGGTTATGCGTGCTCGTAAGATCCAACGCTTCCTGTCTCAACCGTTCCATGTGGCTGAAGTGTTCACGGGTGCCCCTGGCAAGTACGTTCCGTTGAAGGAAACGATCCGCGGCTTCCGCATGATTGTTGACGGTGAATGCGACGCTTTGCCTGAACAGGCCTTCTACATGGTTGGTACGATCGACGAAGCCTTTGAAAAGGCCAAGACGATGCACTAATCGCGTTCGGTTATTTAGGTAAGGGCAAGTCCCTTGCCTGAAAACCGAAACACGACCACGGAGCAACTTATGTCTACGATTAAAGTTGACGTCGTTAGCGCCGAAGAGCAAATCTTCTCCGGTGACGCTGAGTTTGTCGCTCTTCCGGGCGAATCCGGCGAATTGGGGATTTTGCCGCAGCATGCTCCGCTGATTTCTTTGATTAAGCCCGGCTTTGTGCGCATCACAATGCCTGGTTCTAAGGAAATTAAGCAAGTGTTTGTTGCCGGTGGTGTGATTGAAGTGCAGCCGCAGCACGTCACCGTTTTGGCTGATACCGCTATTCGTTCTGAAGAAATGGATCGCGCCAAAACTGAAAAGGCCATGGCAGCCGCCCGCGAAGCGCGCAGCAAGGCCTCGAGCGAAGCCGATTTGGCCAAACTCGATGCGGAATTGGCTTTCTTGGCAGCTCAGCTTGCTGCTATCGACAAGCTCAAACGCCATCACTAAGCGCAAAAGCGATGCAAAAGGGCAGGTGTTTTATGACATCTGTCCTTTTTTGTTTTTTGAGCGAAAATTTTTAGACTCGATACAGCACCTAAATCTCAACAGAGAAACGTTCCCACCTTTGTCTGACTGATTAGTTTTTGTTTTGCGTCATAACGCCGGTTGGTTAATAAGGGTAGGATGACAGTAGCGGGCACTTAGTTGCCGGTATTCGATACTATTATTTGGTGAGGTTGTATGAAGGTTTTAGTGTGTACGGATGGCTCTGAATTAAGCACGAAAGCCATTGATGCTGCTATTGGTGTTGCTAAGCCGTTAAAAGCCGAACTGATCGGTATGACAGCGGTTAAGGGGCCGGCGCCTGAGGATGGATTGGCCGGTGAGGGTCCGGACATTCAAAAGCGCTTGAGCGTGATCTATGAGGCCGCTAAAGAGGCAGGTATACCTTGCCGGGTGTTGGCGATTCATGGTGAGGCACCGTGGCAGTGCATCATTCAACTTGCCAAAGAAGAGAATGTGGATTATGTGGTAATGGCTAGCCGTGGTATGGGAAGTATCGGCAGTCTCTTCATTGGCAGTGAAACACAAAAAACACTCGCGCAAATCGACCGACCGGTTCTTGTTGTTCGTTAAATTAACACCGCGTTCTGTCAAAAACCGCCCCGGCTGAATCCATGCCGGGGCGGGCGTTAACTCTGTGTTAAGTCGAGCTCTCTATAGTTTCCTCAAAATCTTTTCTAAGCATGCTTGCTCGGTTATCTGACGAATAAGGAATCTCTTTTGTCTTGAGGTTTCACCGTTAATCAGCAAGACCGAGGATTTGGCTACACCCAATGTTTTTGCCAAAAAGACGGCCAGTGCCGCGTTAGCTTTCCCGTCGACAGGGGGACAGGCAATGGCAATTTTCAGACGTTCACCGTACTCGCCGACAACGGCTGAGCGTTTGGCTCCGGGTTGAGCATGGACACTTATAATGATGTCCTGATTTTTAACTGTTAACCATGAAGGCGGGGCCATATCGGGGTCCTGTGAGCTATGAGACCAATTAATGATACTTTTTTAAAAGCCCTTTTGCGTGAGAAATGCGATTACACCCCGGTTTGGTTGATGCGGCAGGCGGGACGTTACCTGGCTGAATACAATGAAACCCGTTCTCGAGCCGGCAGCTTTATGAAGCTTGCGCAATCACCCGATTTGGCCTGCGAGGTTACCTTACAACCCATAGATCGCTTTCATTTGGACGCCGCCATTCTGTTTTCTGATATTTTGACGGTGCCGGATGCGATGGGATTGGGACTGTCGTTTGTGGCCGGAGAAGGTCCTAAGTTTGAGCGGCCTGTCCGAACTGAAGCCGATGTTGAAGCGCTTCGCGTGCCGGATGTTGAAAAGAAACTGAAATATGTGACCGATGCGGTAAGCACAATTCGCAAGGCATTGAATAACCGTGTTCCGCTGATCGGTTTTTCCGGCAGTCCTTTTACCCTGGCTTGTTACATGGTTGAGGGAGGATCCAGCAAGGATTTCCGGACCATTAAGACCATGATGTACACGCGGCCTGATCTTCTGCACCGAATACTTGATATTAATGCTCAGAGCGTGATTGCCTACCTTAACGCCCAGATTGAGTCGGGGGCACAGGCGATTCAACTGTTTGACACTTGGGGCGGAGCTTTATCGGAATCAGCCTTTAAGGAGTTTTCACTGGCATATATGGAGCAGATTATCTGTGGTCTTCATAAAAATTATGACGGTGAAAGAATTCCGGTGATCGTGTTTACCAAAGGGGGTGGTCAGTGGCTTAAAGCCATGGCCGACTCAGGCGCAGATGCGATCGGCTTAGACTGGACAACAAGTCTGGCTCAAGCCCGTCAAACTGTTGGCGATAGAGTTGCGCTGCAAGGTAACTTAGATCCGATGGTGCTTTTCGGATCAGAGGAAAAAATCCGGCAGGAAGTCAGACGGGTTATCGATGACTTTGGTACGGTGGGACCTGAAGCGGGGCATGTTTTCAATCTTGGTCACGGAATCAATCAGTTCACGGATCCTCGAGCCGTTGAAATTTTAGTTGATGAAGTGCATCGTTACAGTGCTTCAAAACACTAAAAGAGAATTTGTCCCCAAAGTTATCCACAAAAAACGTGTATAACTAAAAACCCTTGAAAATTAAAAGGTTACAGAAATATGAACAGCGTAACCATTTGATTTTTAAGGATAAAATTAAAAACCCTCTGATTTCAGCCAGTTAGAACGTAATCAGAGGGTTTTGCTTAAAAAGTAGTCAACGGATTAATTATCCACAAAGTTATCCACAGTTATTCACTTTTTCGGGCTAATCGCTTGAAAAATAGAGAAATTCGCCAAGGAAAGTTATTAACTGGATCAAATCGAGAGATTAGGTCAAAATTTAGCTTTGTGTTTATGAAGATCGGACTTGTTTGAAAGTTCATTTTTGACTGAAATGGTATGCAAAATGCTCGCTTTGTGAGTGTGGCACTGGACGTTCCCTGTTTGCCCCCGTTAACGTATCGAGTTCTTGAAGGAACCTCTCCCAGATTGGGGGATCGGTGTGTAGTGCCGCTTGGGAAAAGGCAGCTTGTCGGTTTTATTGTGGCGCTGAGTGACGAAACGGATATTCCGGAAAAGAAACAGAAAACCTATATTCGTCTGCTCAATGAAACAGAGCCGCTTAGTGACTTTTGGCTAAAACTGACCAAATTCGCAGCGGATTATTATCAGCACTCTTGGGGTGAAGTCGGTATATCGAGTTTGCCCAGTTTTTTTCGCTCAAAACCGGGACCACGCTACCTGCAATCACTTGACAGATTAAGAAAACCCGGCAAAGCAGGAAAAACGACTCTCCCGCCTCGTTTAAAGCTCAACGATGAGCAGGAAGCCGCTGTTGAGGCGGTTGAGGCTTGCCAAGGATTTTGTCCGTTTCTCCTGCATGGTGTCACCGGAAGCGGCAAAACGGAAGTGTATTTGCGAATGATGGAGGGCGTTTTTGCCCGAAAGCCGGATGCGCAGATTCTTTTTCTGGTGCCGGAAATCAATCTCACTCCCCAGCTCGAGGAACGGGTAAGGAATCATTTTCCGGACAAATCAATGGCAACACTGCACTCCGGTCTGGCAAACGGGGAAAGGGCAAAAGCTTGGCTGGCAGCTCGGGAAAACCGCATCCAAATTTTAATCGGGACACGCATGTCCATTTTTTCTGATATGCCGCAGCTATCCCTCATTATTGTTGATGAAGAGCACGATTTATCTTATAAGGCGGGAGACGGCATACGTTATTCAGCCAGAGATTTAGCGGTTAAATTGGCTCAGTTGCGTGGGATTCCGGTTGTATTGGGATCGGCAACACCTTCTCTTGAAACCTGGTGCAGAGCAAGAGACGGACACTATCGGCTTTTAACTCTGACTAAACGCGCGGTAAGCGGGGCGAGTTTGCCGACTTTAACAGTTGTTAACCCCAAAGATAAAAAACTGATCAAAGGGCTCAGTCCTGAGATTGTTGATGCCATCAGTGAGACACTGCAGAAAAAAGAACAGGTCATCATTTTCCTCAATCGAAGGGGGTACGCTCCGGTGCTCACATGTCCGAGCTGCGGATGGCTGTCAAAATGTCCACACTGTTCAACGTATGCGGTCTATCACAAAACTCATGCCAGACTCATCTGCCATCACTGCGGTTGGTCTGCACCGGTTTATACACGCTGTCCGGACTGCGGCAATGTGGATCTTTTGCCGATGGGGGCGGGTACTCAGCGCATAGAGGAAACGCTTTCGGAATTGTGGCCTCAAGCGCGAATTCTTCGAATTGACCGCGATACCACTCAAAGAAAAAATGCGGCTAAAGAGGCTTTTGAAGCGGTCCATGCCGGCAAGGTAGACATTCTTGTCGGCACACAAATGGTCGCCAAGGGACACGATTTTCAAAAGGTATCCCTGGTGGTTGTGCTTAACGTCGATGCTCAGTTAGTGAGCGCCAATCCGAGAAGTGAAGAGAGGGCTTTTGCCAATCTCATGCAGGTAGCAGGACGGGCCGGGCGTTTCGGTTTGCCGGCACGTCTGATTGTCCAAAGTCGTTTTGGAGACAGAGAAATTTTTGCGGCTTTGGCTCAGCAGAACTACAACATGTACGCAGATTATCTGCTCAAAACAAGGCAGGCTGAAAACAGTGTTCCATTTGTGTGTCAAGCTTTGTTGATGGCAGACGACGCCAGTATTGCAAAAGCATTGGAATTTTTGTCCCAAGCGCGAGATCTCGGGGAAGCTATTCTTCATCAAATGAACACACAAGAGGTGATTATTTATGATCCCATCCCGATGGCGGTGATGCGCATTGCTGATAAAGAACGGGGACAGCTTCTTATTGAGGCTTCATCAAAAGTGATGATGGGGCGCTTTTTGCGGCGCTGGTACTCGGCAATGTGTGAAATGCCGACTTCTGTACATTGGACGATGGATGTTGATCCGATGGATGTTTGAATGATCGGGACCGCAAAGTTCTGAAAAAGTCCTTTATAATCATCAGTCCTGCCTCCGTGGTGAAGTGGATATCATGCGACCCTCCGAAGGTCGCGTCACAGGTTCGATTCCTGTCGGAGGTACCACCTAATAAATTTTCGTAAAGGCCATGTTGGTCCCTATTGATATCGCCTATCACAGCCGCTTCAAAGAGCTGGAACTCACCTATGAAGATGCTCAAAGTTTTAGGCTTTCGGCCGAATACCTGAGGGTTTTGAGTCCCTCGGCAGAGGTTCAGGGGCATACACCGGAGCAGGCACGCATTCCTGTGGGCAAGCGCGATGTCTCAATTGTGGGAATTGAGCCGGTTGGTCTTTATGCGCTCAAGATTATTTTTTCCGACGGTCATGATTCCGGCTACTACGATTGGGATTACCTCAGGAAGCTGGCAGTAGAAAAAGATTTGCTTTGGCAGAACTATTTGACCCGATTGAGTGAGTTGGGTGCCAGCCGAGATCCCAATGATCCGAGAAATGAACCGTTTAAACCGCAATTAAAAAAGAACGCTTGTCATCACTGATATGCCGCAGCAGAAAAACAGTCACGAAACCGATTTCGGTTTTAAGCGTATTGCCGAAGAAGATAAGGCAAGACAGGTCAGGGAAGTATTTGATTCCGTTGCGCCGAAGTACGATTTAATGAACGATGTGCTTTCCTTCGGTATGCATCGTTTATGGAAACGGTATGCCATTCATAAAGCGGATATTGCCCGTGGAATGAAGGTGTTGGATTTGGCGGCGGGTACTGCTGATTTGTCTTTGAAGTTTGCAGAACTCGTGGGACGCGACGGAGAGGTTTGGCCGACCGATATCAATCGTTCGATGTTGTCTATCGGCGCTAAACGTATGCGCCAAGCCGGTTTTGATATGCCGGTTGTGCAGTGCGATTGTGAGAAACTGCCTTTCCCCGATAATACGTTTCACGTGGTCATGGTCAGTTTCGGTTTGCGCAACATGACTCACAAAGACCGCGCATTAAGTGAAATGCAGCGGGTCTGCAAGCCTGGCGGTAAAGTGATGGTGCTGGAATTTTCCAAGATCAATAAACTCCTGGCACCGTTTTACGATTTTTATTCCTTCCATCTAATGCCCTGGTTAGGCGGAAAGATTTCCGGAGACAGCGAAAGCTACCGTTACTTGCCGGAATCTATCCGTATGCACCCGAGCCAACCCGTGTTGGCGGAGATGATGCGCTCGGCAGGTCTCGAGGATGTCCGTTGGCATAACCTGACGTTCGGTGTTTGCGCTTTGCATATCGGACGCAAGCCAGAGGAATAGAATAAAGCTACTGTTTTCCCAATTAACCTGAAAAGTTTTTAACTTGACTCATTTGGAGTTTTCCGCATGAAAAAATGGATTGCGATTTTAGCGATTGGTCTGACAATGATGTCGCTGTCGGTTTCTGCTGACGCGGCTCGCCGCTTCGGAGGCGGAATGAGCTTTGGCCGTTCTGCACCGACCTTACAAAGATCGGCACCTGCACCGACAACGCCTGGGATTCATCAGCAACGCGCCAACCCCGCTCAGGCTCAGCAGCCTCAGCGTCAGCAACAGGCCGCTTCAACTCAACAGCCGCGTCCTCAGCAAGCCGCTCCCAGTCCGATGCGCGGTATGTTGATGGGTTTGGCCGCCGCATTGGGTATTACGGCTTTGGCTCATGCGTTAGGGTTCGGTGAGGGCTTTGCTCAATTTCTGATGATTGCCTTAATGGCCCTGGCAGCTTTTTATATCATTCGTTTGCTTTTGGGATTGTTCCTCGTGAAACGTATGCCGGCGGGAATGCCCGGTCGGGATCAGTCCTCTCAAGAGTCGCAGGACAACATGCGCGCTCGCTATGACTACTCGGCTCCTGAGTCAAACCAACAGGTTTCGCAATCTCAGTCGGCTTTTGCCGCTTCTCCGATGGCCGGCAGCGTTTTGGATGAATTCAATAACGCTTCATCGGCTAAAAAGGTGGATTTGCCTGCAGGTTTTGACGTGGAAGGTTTCCTCAAAGTGGCCGAAGAAAACTTCGTCAAGATGCAAAAAGCCTGGGATACCGGCAATGTCACCTCTCTGTCGGATTTCACTACTGATGAAGTGTTCCGCACGGTTACGCATCAGCTGCGCGAACGCGGCGCTCAGGATTATCAAACGGAGATTGTGACTTTGAAGTCCGATTTCCGCGGCATTGTGCAAGACGGGGAGGAATATCTCGCCGGGGTGCATTTTGACGGAACGCTCAACGTGAGCGGCGAAGCCGAACGCGTGGATGAGACCTGGATTTTGTCCAAACCCGTTCAAGGCAACGGCGGTTGGCTTTTGGCAGGGATTCATCAGGAATCTGCCCAGTAATAAGGCGATAACTTAAATTATCGGAACGGGGTCATGTGTTAAAGCATGGCCCTTTTTGTTCCAAGTCTTAACAAAGTGTTTGCCGGTCCAAAGGCAGACTATCGAATCGAGTACAATACGAATAACTGACGTATTTACATTCAAAAGTCATTTTTATGAATATTGTTATTCTTGCCGCCGGCATGGGTAAGCGTATGCGTTCGCGCTTGCCGAAAGTGCTCCAACCTCTTGCCGGCAAGCCCATGCTTGCCCATGTTCTTGAAAAAGCCCGTCTTCTGGGAAAAAACAATCGCATTATCGTTGTGGTCGGCCACGGAGCCGAGGCAGTGAAAAACTATTTTTCACAGGCTGAAGACATCACGTTTGCCCTGCAGAGTGAGCAACTTGGCACAGGGCATGCGCTGCTGCAGGCACTGCCATATTGCGAAAAAGGTGAACCCACATTGGTGCTTTTGGGTGACGTTCCGTTGATTCGCTCTGAAACGCTGACTAAATTAGTTCAAGCGGCGGGTGACGGTGTCGGATTATTGACAGTCAAATTGAGTAATCCCAAAGGATACGGACGCATTGTGCGCGAAAACGGTGCCGTGCGGGCGATTGTGGAGGAAAAAGATGCTACGGAGCAGCAGCGCGCCATTGACGAGGTCAATACGGGCATTATGGTGCTGCCGACTCAATATCTGCATCGCTGGCTCAATGAATTGGGTAATCAAAATGCTCAGGGTGAGTACTACCTCACTGATGTGATAGCTCGAGCGGTTGCCGAAGGCGTTGAAGTGAATGCAGCCTTGGCCGACAGCGCTACGGAAGTCGAGGGTGTCAATAACAAGGTGCAGCTCGCTGCTCTTGAGAGAGCTTATCAAATGGATAGAGCGCACGAGTTGATGAACGAAGGGGTTACGCTGATTGATCCCCAAAGAATTGATATACGAGGCGAATTGACCTGCGGTAAAGATGTGACGATTGATGTCGGCTGTGTCTTTAGCGGAAAGGTGATTCTGGGCGACGGCGTAAAAGTGGGCGCCTATTGTGTGTTAAAAGACGTGGAAATCGGCGCAGAAACGGAAGTGCTGCCGTTTTGTCATTTTGACGGAGCCAAGGTTGGTCAGGAGGCACGTTTGGGACCGTACAGCCGCTTGCGTCCGGGTACGACGTTGGCCGATCAGACTCATATCGGTAATTTTGTCGAAATTAAAAAGTCTGCTATCGGTTTTGGCAGTAAAGTCAACCATCTCTCCTATATCGGTGATACCGATATGGGGGCTCGTGTAAATATTGGCGCGGGTACGATTACCTGTAATTATGACGGTGTCAACAAATTCCGAACCACCATCATGGATGATGCGTTTATCGGTTCGGATACTCAGCTTGTGGCGCCGGTGACGGTCGGTAAGGGAGCCACGCTCGGCGCCGGCACCACGCTCACGAAGGATGCTCCGGAAGGGGAATTGACCATTGCCCGAGCTCGCCAGGTAACGCTTAAGGGCTGGAAGCGCCCGACGAAAAAACAATAGATTGAAAAGGATTGAATTATGTGCGGTATTGTTGCAGCCACATCCCGACATCGGAATATTGTGCCGCTTTTGGTACAGGGCTTAAAGCGGCTTGAATATCGCGGCTATGACAGCTGCGGTGTGGCCGTTTGGAACGAAGGGCTCAAGCGTGTCAGAAGCGTTTCCCGGGTTTCTGAATTGTCTGAACAAATTGACAAGAGCAATCTTCAGGGATTCTTAGGAATTGCTCACACCCGTTGGGCGACTCACGGGGCTCCTTTGGTTTGCAATGCCCACCCTCATTTCGCGGGCGATCAAATTGCATTGATTCATAACGGCATTATCGAAAACTACGAAGAAATCCGTGCCGAACTTTTAGCCAAGGGTGTGCAGTTCTCAAGTCAGACAGACTCCGAAGTGCTGGCCCACTTGGTGAACGACTGCTATCAGGGTGATTTGCTCGCTGCGGTTGAAGGCGCTCTTAATCGTGTGCGCGGTGCCTATGCCATCGCTGTTTTTTCTAAGGATGATCCGCATCGCGTTGTTGTGGCTCGCCAAGGGTCACCTTTGGTACTGGGTATCGGCGAAGGAGAAATGTTTGCGGCATCCGATACCATGGCATTGGCCGGAGAGACCGAGCGCTTCATCTACATGGAAGACGGTGATGTGGCTGATCTGACGCCGGATTCTTATGCGATTTACTCGCATCAGGGACAACAATTTATCCCTGTTGAGCGCGAAGTCTGCCATGTTCAGGCTTTCAGTAACGCCGTTGAACTCGGACCGTACCGTCATTACATGCAAAAAGAAATCTTTGAGCAGCCTCGCGCGATTGCCGATACGCTCGAAGCGGTCGGCGATGTTACGCCCGGTCTTTTCGGAGAAAAGGCCGAAGAGGTGTTTAAAGACGTGGAACGTATTTTGATGATTGCCTGCGGTACGAGTTACTACGCGGCACTGACATCGAAGTATTGGCTTGAAGCCATCGCAGGAATCCCGTGCGACGTGGAAATTGCAAGCGAGTACCGTTATCGCAAGAGCGTTCCTAATCCCAAGACACTGGTGGTGACCATTTCTCAGTCCGGTGAAACGGCCGATACGTTGGCTGCCTTAAAGCACGCCAGAGATTTGGGTATGACAAAGACGCTTACGATCTGCAATGTGCCGACAAGTGCCATGGTTCGTGAAAGTCTGCTGCGCTACATCACCCGTGCGGGGGTGGAAATCGGCGTGGCTTCCACCAAGGCCTTTACAACGCAGCTCACGGCGCTGTTCCTTCTGACGATTTGTTTAGCTAAGGTTAAGGGCCGAATTGATTCTGAGACTGAAGCAGAATACATGCGCGTGCTGCGGCACGTGCCCAAGGCTGTCAGCGCGGTGTTGGCTCTTGAGCCTCAGGTTATTGCTTGGGCAGAACGTTTTGCGAGTAAACAAAATGCGCTTTTCTTGGGGCGCGGCATTCACTACCCGATTGCTTTGGAAGGGGCGCTGAAGTTAAAGGAAATTTCGTATATTCACGCTGAAGCTTATCCTGCCGGTGAATTAAAGCATGGTCCTTTGGCTTTGGTCGATGAGTCTATTCCGGTCGTAACGGTGGCGCCTAACGACGAGCTTTTGGAAAAGCTCAAGAGCAATATGAAGGAAGTTGAGGCCCGTAAGGGTGAGCTCTACGTTTTCGCTGATGCGGATACCGGTCTTGAATCGAGCGAACACATTCATGTGATTCGTATGCCGGAAAATTACGGATCGCTTTCACCTATCCTTCATGTTGTGCCGCTTCAGTTGCTTGCTTATCACACGGCCTGTATCCGAGGCAATGATGTGGATAAGCCGAGGAACTTGGCTAAGAGCGTCACAACTGAGTAAGACGATTGAATCGTCCGGTGCCGGCAAAAGCCGGCACGCTCAACAAAAAATCCCCAACTCTTCAGGAATTGGGGATTTTGATTTGGGGATTGACTAACCGCCGATGGCAAAGGCTCGGATACCAGAGCCGATAAACTGCACCCCGATACACACCAGCAGGAACCCCATCAATTTACTGATAATGATGGTGCCGGAAGGACCGAGTTTACGACCGCAGAAATCAGCCGACCGCATCACAGCCCAACAGACCAGGCAGCAAAAGATAATGGCAAGCGTCATCATAAAGAAAGTGCCGACCTGATCCTCCCAATGGGGATATTCTGCAATTTCGGTCGAAAAGCCGATGATGACAGCCATGGTGCCGGGACCGGCGATCATGGGCATCGCAATGGGGAAAAACGCATAGTCTTCACGGTCGCGTCGAACAAGCGGTGCTTTGTTGGGCGATGGGGTTTGTTGGCTAAAAAGCATCTGATAGCCGACAACAGCAACCATGAAGCCGCCTGCAATACGCAGCGCACCATAAGAGATACCGAAAAAAGCCAGCAGAAGATTACCTGCCAGTAAACTCACGAACATGATGATGCCTGCGTAAATCGCTGCCCATCTGGCTTGAGATTTGCGCTGAGCTTCATCCATGCCTTGCGTAAGGCTGATAAAAAGCGGAATTTTGGACGGCGGGTTGGTAATAACCAAAAGGCTGACCAGTCCGCCTAAAAAGTACTGTAAGTGAAAGATCTCAAGAGACATGATGATCAGTACAAAAATCGAAACAGAAAATTGCCGACATTTTACGTTTCCAAGTTAAAACTTCACTAGGTAGAAACCCTAACAAATGTTACATTTCGAAATATTTTTTGCCTTAAAGATCAAGTAATAAAAACTATTTTTGAGGCAATTCTGTCATAATGAACGAGCTTTCACTTTTTTTACTGAATGAACGTTCAGTCATATTTGGTTATTTCATGCCGATACTGTTCGGCATAGATGTTTGGAGAAAGGTAAAACATGTTTTCAAAGTTTGCCCCGAAGTACGCGGCCGTGGCCTTGTCCGTAGTGGCGGCGTTGTCGCTTGCCGGTTGTAAAGAACAAGCCTCAACCGCGCAAAGAGCTCCTCAAGAAGTCGGAATCGTCACGGCGGAAATTTCCGCGCCTGTTATGACAACAGAGTTGACGGGTCGTACAAGCGCTTATCAAATTGCAGAGGTTCGTCCTCAGATCAGCGGCATCATTCAAAAGCGCATTTTCACTGAAGGTCAAATGGTCAAGGCGGGTGATCAGCTCTATCAGATTGACCCGGCTCTATATGAAGCTGCCTATGAAGAAGCCGTTGCCAACTACGAACTGGCTTTGGCCAACGCCAAGCGTTCGGCTCGATTGGTTAAGGTCAATGCGGTCAGTAAACAGGACAATGACGCGGCGCAGGCTCAAATGAAAACCGCTCGTGCGGCCATGAAGACAGCCAAGACAAATTTGGATTACACCCGTGTACAAAGCCCGATTTCAGGACGCGTGGGTCGCTCTGAAGTCACGCCGGGTGCGCTGGCTAATGCTTACCAGACTTTTATGACGACGGTTCAACAGCTCGACCCGATCTATGTTGACGTGCGTCAGACAAGCTCTGAGATGCTCCGATTAAAGCACGAGATTGCTTCCGGAAAGATTAAAGCGAAGGACGGAGCAGTGGAAGTTACCCTTTTGATGGAAGACGGATCCGTTTATCCGCAAAAGGGCAAACTGACCTTTACCGGTGAAGAGGTCGATGAAGGAACAGGCATGATTAACCTTCGTGCGATTTTCCCGAATCCGAACGGCGATCTTTTGCCCGGTATGTTTGTCCGAGCCCGTTTGGAAGAAGGTGCCCGACCTGACTCGATCGTTTTGTCTCAACGCTGCGTGATGCGTGACCCGAAGGGACAGGCTTATGTGTTTGTGGTGACACCTGACAATAAGATCGAACAGCGCAACGTTGTGGCCAATCGAGTGATTGGTACGAATTGGTTGATTGAGTCCGGATTGCAGGCAGGTGAAAAGGTGGTGATCGACGGAGTCGGTAAGGTCAGAGCCGGTGCGACTGTGAAAATTGCCCAACCTGCGGCCAATGCTCAACAACCCGAAGCGAAAAAATAATTCGAGTAGGCAAAGGAAATAGCATATGTCTCGATTTTTTCTAGGTCGTCCGATTTTTGCATGGGTGATCGCTATTGTGATTATGCTCGCCGGTATTTTGTCCATTACAAGATTGCCGGTGTCTCAGTATCCGCAAATTGCGCCTCCTCAGGTCACCATTACTGCGACTTATCCGGGTGCTTCTGCTGAGACGATTGAAAACACCATTACCCAGCAGATCGAACAGGCGATGACCGGTTTGGATGGCTACCTCTATATGGCCTCCAATTCCGATTCGTCCGGTCGTGTTTCCATTGATATTACGTTTGAAGCCGGCACGAACCCCGATATTGCCCAGGTGCAGGTTCAAAACCGATTGAAGACGGTGGAAAACAGCCTTCCGCAGGTTGTTCAGGAATTGGGTGTGGACGTTGATAAGTCGGCCGCTAACTTCCTGATGGTGGTTGGCTTTGTTGACCGAAACGGCAAGATGACGAGTGCCGACCTCTCGGACTACTTGGTCAACAATGTGCAGGAACCGCTTTCACGTATTACGGGTGTAGGTGAAGTCGAAGTGTTCGGTAGCTCCTACTCAATGCGTATTTGGCTGGATCCGGAAAAGCTCTATAAGTATTCGCTCTCGACCGATGAAGTGGTGGCGGCGATTCAGGAGCAAAACGTTCAGGTGTCTTCGGGCGCTATCGGTAACCTGCCTTCAAACACCCGCTACGAATTAAACGCCACGATTAACTCCATGTCCTTGCTGGAAACGGTAAGTGACTTTGAAAATATCATGGTGAAGACCGCCACTGACGGTTCCCGCGTTTTGATGAAGGATGTGGCCCGCGTGGAAATGGGCGAAGAAAGCTACAACGTGATCGCCCTTTATAACGGCAGACAGTCAACCGGTATGGCCATCAGTTTGGCTTCCGGTGCTAACGCCATGGCAACGAGCGATCGCGTGAAGGCCCGCTTGAACGAAATGCAGGTGAACTTCCCCGAAGGCATGGAATGGGTTGTCCCGTACGATACGACACCTTTCGTGCGTATTTCTATTCAGGAAGTGGTGCGTACCCTTTTTGAAGCCATTGTGCTTGTGGTGTGCGTGATGTTCCTTTTCCTGCAGAATTGGCGCGCTACGCTTATTCCGACAATTGCCGTTCCGGTGGTGCTGTTGGGTACGTTCGGCGTGCTTCAGGCGATGGGTTACTCCATTAACGTGCTTACCATGTTTGCTATGGTGCTCGCCATTGGGTTGCTGGTGGACGACGCCATTGTGGTGGTGGAAAACGTTGAGCGTGTGATGCGAACAGAAGGCCTGTCACCGCGAGAGGCAACGGAAAAATCAATGGGTCAAATCCAAGGCGCCTTGGTGGGTATTGCTATGGTTTTGGCTGCAGTGTTCGTGCCGATGGCGTTTTTCGGCGGCTCAACCGGTATTATTTACCGCCAGTTCTCCGTGACGATTGTTTCGGCCATGGTGCTGTCCGTGTTGGTGGCCTTGATTCTGACGCCGGTGCTTTGTGCCACGTTATTAAAGCCGATCGATAAAGAACACCATGAAAATAAGCAGGGTTTCTTCGGGCGCTTCAACCGCGGTTTTGAAAAGTTTTCGCTCTGGATTCGCACGCAAGTCGGCGTGGCTATCCCGCATACGGTTCGTACACTTTTGGTTTACGCGGCTATTTTGGCCGGCGTTGCCTTCGGTTTTGTGAAGATTCCCTCAGGCTTTATGCCGGGAGAAGACCAGGGTATTTTGCTTGCTCAAGTGATTACTCCGGCGGGCACCTCCCAACAAAGAACTCAGGAAGTGTTGGGTCGCATGAGTAAATACTTCCAGGAAAAGGAAACGGCGAACATAGAATCTGTCTTTACTGTCTCGGGTTTCTCTTTCGGCGGTACCGGTCAGAATACGGGTTTGATGTTCGTTCGTCTCAAGGACTGGGGCGAGAGAACGGATGACGGACAGGATGTGAACTCCATCACGGCTCGCGCAATGGCTGAATTCTCGCAATATAAGGATGCCAATGCCTACGCATTCCCGCCTCCTGCTGTGCCTGAATTGGGTATTGCCGAAGGTTTTGATATTTTCCTTCAGGCCAGTGCCGGTCAAACGCACGAGGAATTGATGGCTGTTCGCAATCAGTTCTTGGGAATGGGTAATGCGCATCCGAGCCTCACGGCAGTACGTCCGAACGGTATGGAAGATACGCCGCAGCTGCACTTGGAAATCGATACCGAAAAAGCTCGCGCTTTGGGTGTGTCCATCAATTCAATTAACTCGACCTTGGCAACGGCCTGGGGTAGTTCTTACGTGAATGACTTCCTCGACCGCGGTCGTGTGAAGAAGGTTTACGTGCAGGGCGACAGCCAATTCAGACAAAAGCCTGAGGATTTGGGTCGTTGGTACGTGAAGAACAATGAAGGGGAAATGGTGCCGTTCTCGGCATTCTCAACCACTTCGTGGACTTACGGTTCACCCCGCTTGGAACGTTTTAACGGTTTGTCAGCTGTGAACATCCAAGGCAATCCCCGCTCGGGCTTCAGTTCCGGTGATGCGTTGGCTGCTGTTGAAGAACTTGCTCAGCAACTGCCTTTAGGCTACAGCATTGCCTACACCGGTGTGTCCTATCAGGAACGTGAAGCCGGCGGTCAAGCGGCACCTTTGTACGCTTTGTCTATCTTGGTGGTGTTCCTGTGCTTGGCTGCTTTGTATGAAAGCTGGTCCATTCCTATTGCCGTTATCTTGGTTATTCCGATGGGCGTGATCGGTGCTTTGGGACTGACATGGCTCAGAGGTTTGAATAACGACATTTACTTCCAGGTCGGTTTGATTACCACGATCGGTTTGGTGAGTAAAAACGCGATTTTGATTGTGGAATTCGCTAAAGACCTGCATGATAACGGTGAAGATATTGTTCATGCGGCAATTGACGCGGTGCGCCTGCGCTTGCGTCCGATTGTGATGACGTCTCTGGCTTTCGGTTTGGGTGTGCTGCCGCTTGCTTTGGCTCATGGGGCAGGTTCCGGTGCTCAGAACGCCATCGGTTGGGGCGTCTTGGGGGGCATGATTACCGGTACGCTTTTGTGCGTACTCTTTGTGCCGCTCTTTTATGTCATGATCATGCGCTTGTCGGGCAGTGCCAACGAGCGTAATGTGGATTTGCAAGCCGCAGCGCGTGAAACGGCCTTTGAGGCAAAGTCCTTGAAGGAAGGCGAACTGACGTTCTATGATCGTGATGGTGGCAAAAACGATGAACAAACGAGTCCCTCGGCTTCTGTGCAAACGACAACGGAAGTGAAGGAAAAGTCTGATGCGGAAAAGAAGGGAGAATAAGCATGCGAAAGGCTTTTAAGTTATTACCGTTGGTGGCAGCCTTGGCTCTGACAGGGTGCATGTCGATGGCCCCGAGTTACGAGCGGCCTGAGGCACCGATCGTGACTGCGTGGCCTAGCGGAGAAGCTTATGCCGACGCTAAGCTTAACCAACAGGCTCTTCCCGATTGGCATGAGTTTTTCACCGATGAGCGTTTGCGCAAGGTCATTCAGATGACGCTTGACAATAACCGGGATTATCGTGTGGCAATGCTCAATGTTCAGAGAATGCGTTATGCCTACAACATTCAGCGCTCTGAATTTTTGCCGACTATCTCCGGCAACGGAGCCGGCGAACACAGCGGCACGCCCAGAACACTGAGTGCCACGGGACAAGATACGGTGAACCACGTTTATTCGGCTAATCTTGCCATGGCCTCTTATGAGTTGGATCTCTTCGGTCGTATCCGCAGCTTAAGCGATGAGGCGTTAAACCAATATTTCGCTACCGAAGAAGCCCGCAAGAGTTCCCGCGTGACGCTGATTGCCGAAACCGCCAATATGTGGCTGCAGCTCGGTGCCGATCGCTCCCTTTTGGCTTTTGCCAAAGAAACTCTCGACAGCCAAGAGCAGTCCTATAAGCTTTCTGAAGACAGCTACAGGGCCGGTGCCATCAATTTGCTGGAACTCAATCAAGCCAAGCAAATGTACGCGAGCGCTCAAGCCTCTTACGCTTCCGCGCAGCGCGCGGTGGCGCAGGATATGAATGCCTTGGTTTTGTTGGTGGGTACAGACGTTCCTGAGGAGCTGTTGCCCAATAAGGTGGAAGTTGTCACGCTTGCAGGTGTGTTGCCTCAAGGCGTTCCTTCCGAAGTGCTCTTAAACCGTCCGGATATTGCCCAGGCTGAATATACCCTGATGGCAGCCAACGCCGATATCGGAGCGGCTCGCGCCAATTTCTTCCCGAGAATCACTTTGGTGGCTTCCGGCGGCACCGGTGCGACGGAATTGGATGACCTCTTCTCGGGCGGCACCCGTATGTGGAGCTTTACACCGTCCATTTCTTTGCCGATTTTCACGGGCGGGGCCAATTGGGCAACGTTGCGTGTGTCTGAAACGGAACGCGATATCGCTGTGGCGGATTACGAAAAGGCGATTCAAACGGCTTTCCGCGAAGTGGCTGACGCCTTGGCTACGGAGGGTACGATTGAGCGCGAACTCAAAGCCACGCAAGATTATGCCGAAGCAACCAAAACCGCCTATGAACTGGCTCAGGCTCGCTATCGTCACGGTTCTGAAAGCTTCCTGACGGTGCTTGACTCTCAGCGTCAGTACGTGAGTGCACAAACGCAATTGGCCGTTGCTCAGCAAGCTCGCGCGATGAGTTTAGTGACACTCTATAAGACGTTGGGAGGCGGCGCTGTCGATCTGAATCAAAAGGATCAGGAGCAAACCAAGAGCGCAACAGAGACTAAAAATGAGGCTTAAACGATGGCGAAAAATTTAGCGCAGCAGCGCCGAGAAGAAATTATCAGTGCGGCGCATAAGTGTTTTATCGCCAAGGGGTTTCATGCTACAGGCATGGCCGATATTGCTCGGGAATTCGGCATGAGTGTCGGTCATATCTATAACTACTTTCCGAGCAAAACGGCGATTATTGAAGAGGTTATTTCCCGAGGGATGGAGGTTTTTTACAAAAATTCCTGCGCCCTTCAGGAAAACCTAGGCAGTTATGAAGAAACACTTGCTCAGGTTAAACGCATTTTCGGTGAGTGTTTTCGAAAAGAACGAATTGTTTTGTCGCTTGAGTTGTTGGCTGAAGCAAGCCATGATCCAGAGCTGGAAAAGGTGTTACAAAGAGCTGATGTGAAAGCTCGGACCCACCTTTTGGATATTAGTTATCCGAACAGCCAGGATCCAATGGATCGAATTCGGGTGGAATTGGGAATGGCCACGATCGAAGGATTAGGGATGCGCTTTTTGCGAAATCCTAATCTAGATTTTGAAGCGGTTTGCCAGTTACTTGCCGAAAGGATCCATACGCCTCGAGAAAAATTGAAAGAGAAAATTAAATCGCTCGAATCGAAAATAGTGCAATAAAAAAACAGCCAGCTTCGATCACCGAAACTGGCTGTTTTAACAGATCAATTATTTCAAATCAACCGCAATGAAAATGCGAGATTGTTGGCGTTGAACCAAGAGCGCCACTTTTTCTGCGCCGGAGACAGCTCGGCGAAGATCGCCCACAGTTTTCACACTTTTACCGTTGGCACTCAAAATAATGTCCCGCGGCATTAGACCGGCTCGTGCCGCTGCGGCGCGAACCTCTGTCACCAGAAGACCGTTGGAGAGTTCTAATTCCTGCAGTTCCTGTTCATTTAATGCGCGCACGGACACTCCGAGTTTGCCTTGAGCCTGCTTGGCTTCATTTGGCGCGACGCTGTCCTCAGGGTTCTCTGCCACCGTGACGGTGACTTCTCTTTCTTTGCCGTCACGCAGGACAGTCAGCTTAACTTTAGTTCCCGGTTTCATGGCGGAAATTTTGACGGGTAATTCGTTAGCGCTATTGATCTCTTGACCATTTAATGCCACGACAATATCGCCGACTTTTAAGCCCGCCTTTTCACCCGGTTGGCCTTTTTCCAGCTGAGTGATAACGGCGCCGCGTGGCGTCTTCATGCCAAAAGCTTCAGCGAGGTCTTGTGTGACCGCCTGAATGCCAACACCAATTCTGCCGCGGATGACTCGGCCGTTTTCAATCAATTGATCTTTGATTTGAATGGCTAAATCAATCGGAATGGAGAAGGACAGGCCCATGAAGCCGCCCGAAGTTGAAAAGATTTGCGAGTTGATGCCCACCACTTCGCCGTTCATATTAAAGAGTGGACCGCCGGAGTTTCCGGGATTGACTGCGACGTCAGTTTGAATGAAGGGGACATATTCTTCCGAGGGCAGGGCGCGGCTTTTCGCTGAGACGATGCCGGCTGTGACCGTATTATCTAAGCCGAAAGGTGAGCCGATAGCGGCAACCCATTCGCCGACTTTGAGCTTTTCAGAAGAACCGATCTTCAATACGGGAAGATTCTTGGCATCAATTTTGACGACAGCAATATCGGTTTTTTTGTCCAAGCCCAAAACTTTGCCGGAGAATTCTCGGTTATCGGTGAGGCGAATGCGGATCTCATCAGCACCTTCCACCACATGGGCATTGGTCAGAATGACACCATCGGATGAGATGATAAAGCCGGATCCCGTGCCACGCTGCTCGGGGACTCGTTGTTCTTGAGGACCAAACGGGATCATCGGAAAGCCGAATCGACGGAAAAGCTCAGCCGTACGGTCATCGAGCCCGGGGAAGGGGGATTGCACCGTCTGAGTGCGGGCGTTGCGAATCGTCGAGATATTGACCACGCCCTTGCCGTTTTCTTCCACGAGTTTCGTAAAGTCAGGAAGCATTGCCTGAGAAGAGGAAGAGTCTGAGGAGAAGAAAGGTACCTCAGCTTGGGCAGCCGGAATAAAGGCAAAGGCTGCCGTCAAAGCAACCGCCAGGGCGGTGGATTTCAAAATATTCTTATTCACCATGTCAAAGTACTCCGAATTGAATTCTTTTTTCAATTTAACAAACGTTATACAAACAATGAAACGATAATAAAAAAGTCAGCACTTATGTTTGTCGGGTTGTTTCGATCAAAGCTTATTTGTAACAAAGCGCGCCATTTTAAGAAAGTAACGGCAGGGTAATACGCATCGTCGTGCCTTTGCCATCGAGTCCGTCTTCCACACAAATGGTGCCGTGATGAATTTCTACAATGCGTTTGACGATGGCAAGCCCTAAGCCATGCCCTTGAGCTTTTGTGCCCAATGCCCGATAGAAGCGGTCAAAAACGCGTTCACGCTCTTCTTGCGCAATACCGGGACCGTTGTCGCTGACCTTGATAACAGCGACTTTGTCCTGTTGCTTAACCGATAAGAGAATTCTTCCTTCATTTTGGGTGTATCGGATAGCATTGTCAGTCAGATTGGTGATAAGCAGTTTGAGAGCATCTTCCATACCGGCCACTGAAATAGAATCAGCGTCGGTTTCAATGGAGATGTTTTTTTGTTGGGCTAAAACCGCCAATTCATCGGCAACGCTTTTGACAACAGCTGCAAGGTTTACAGTGACAAAAGGTTTTTTATGGGCATCCGGGGCAAGGCGGGCAATAACAAGAAGCTGCTGGACAAGACCGGTTGCGCGATCAATTCCGGCATGAAGTCGGGTGAAGGCCTTTTGTCGCGCCTCGTCGGTTTTTGCGCGTTCAGCCAGCTGCACCTGAAGTTTGAGGGCGGTAAGCGGAGTGCGCAGCTCATGAGCGGCGTCAGAGGCAAAGCGTTTTTGAGATTCAAGGCTTTGCTCCAGTCGGGCAAGCAGCTCATTTAACGCCAACACCAATTGTTTGACTTCTACCGGCAGCCCATTGACGGGAAGCGGCTCCAATGAAGTTGAAGAGCGGGTGGAGACAATTTTGGCTGTTCGATTAAGACTGGCAAGCCCTTGACCTACCAAAAGCCACACAGCTACGATCAGAAACGGCAAAAGCAACACAAGCGGCTGCAAGATGTGAAGGGCGGAATTGAAGGCGAGCTTCACACGAATATCCGTAGGCTGCGCCGTAATGATGCTGACACTGTCGGTTTTCAAAATAAAAATGCGCCAGGTCTGACCCTCGTGCCGGATATTGGTAAACCCCTCCATGCTCGGTATAGGGAAAGGAGTGGGCAGGGCGCTCGAAAGATGAGTTTTGCCGGAAGCAGTATTTTGAATTTGGATCACAATGTGCTCTTCGTCGGTGTCAACGGAAAGCATTTGAGGAATGGTGCCGTCCGTGTTGACACTCAATGACAAAGCGATCTGCTGAAGTTCGGTGTCGAGAAAGCGGTCTGCCTCACTTCTGGCAGAAATAAATGTCATGTACGTCGCCGCTACTCCGGCAAGAAGCAGCGCAATACAAAAGGTCCACAGCAGTCTGTCTCGAATCGAATACATGAGCGGTTAGGTTTCCAGAATATAGCCCACGCCTCGGACAGTTTTGATGGCGTCTTCGCTTAACTTTTTGCGCAGGTGGTGAATGTGTACTTCAATGGCGTTGCTGCCGATGGAGGAGTCCCAGTTATAGAGCTTTTCTTCAAGCTGAGCGCGAGACAGTACCAGACCCGGGCGCTCAGCCAAAGCTAAAAGAAGGGCGAATTCTTTGCTTGAAAGCAAAATAGACTCACCGTCAAAAATCACCTCGTGCGTGGCTGGTTTAATCTGCAGTCGGCCCCGTTCAATCATGGGTTCGGCGCGGCCTGCGGAGCGGCGAAGCAGCGCCCGAACTCGGGCAAAGAGCTCGTCGAGGTCAAAGGGTTTGATGAGATAGTCGTCGGCCCCGGCATCCAACCCCTTGATTCGGTCTTCCACCGTATCGCGGGCGGTGGTGACCAACACCGGTGTAAGGTTGCGTTCAGCCCGCATTTCTTCGAGCACTTTGATACCGTCTTTACCCGGTAAGCCTAAATCCAAAATGACGAGAGAAAACTCGGTTGTATGCAGGACAAGGAGTGCGGAGTGACCGTCCTGAACCCAGTCAACCGCGTAGCCTTCGTCGGTGAGGCCGTCTACAACGCTTTCGCCGATCATCGGGTCGTCTTCAACCAATAAAAGTCTCACGATCTATCTCCTCGCTCTTTTTGTATGTGGGCGTTTGAAAATGTACGAAAAATTAAAAACTTCCGCAAGAAGCTCTGGAAGTGTGCTAACTTTGATGCAAGGAAAATTATAAATAGATGGGAAAAGAAAAATGCCGGATTTGACGCCCTATCCTGACCAAGGTCCCAAGAAAAGTCTGTTGTTTGTGACGCAGTTGGTCTACATCCTTCATGGTTTGAGCATTGTTATCGGGTTGATGACTGGGGCGACCATTATTTCTGCGTTTTTGTTCGGTTGGCCTTCTATCGCGGCGGTCATTCTCAATTACATTATGGCGCCGGACGCTCGCGGCACATTTCTTCAATCACATTTTTCCTGGCAGATCAGAACTTTTTGGTACGGCATGGTTTGGACAATTTTGGTGGCCGTTGTCGGCGTTGTGTTAACGCCTTTGGTCATCGGTCCTTTTATCTGGTTGGGCGGCTTTGTGATTCTTGGAATTTGGGTGGCTTACCGAATCATTATCGGTTGGCTGCGGCTAAGGCAATATCGCCCGATTTTCTCTGAGTAATACGTTTGACGGAGTCTTTTCAGAATAGAGATTAAACCATTTAGGGTAATATTAGGGTTTTCACTAATAATAAGCCATCGTTTTAGATATAAAAAATCCGCAAAATTCAGTCGTTTCACAAGCGCAAAGGTTCTGTTCTTGCTTGTTCTAAAACCTTTGCGCTTTTAATTTGCAACTTTTCCCATTCTGGAGAGAAAGAAATGTCTTTCATGAATAAGAGTGCTGCTGCGTTAGTGTTAACTGGTGTGGCCGCCGCTGTGTCGACAGCTTATGCCGCCGGTTTCCAATTAACGGAACAATCCTCTTTGGGGCTGGGCCGTGCTTACGCCGGTGCCGGTATCGTTGGTGATGACTTGTCTGCCGTGCACTACAACCCCGCAGGCATGACCTTGTTGGAAGGCACGCGCTTCCAAGCGGGCGGCACCTGGATCGCTTTGAACGCCGATTACAACGGCAAAGGTGACTCTGAAAACGGTCGTTTGAAGGGTCAAATGATTCCCGCCGGCTACGTGACGCATCAAGTCAACGACAAGATTTGGTTGGGTTTTGCCATGACGGTCCCCTTCGGAATGGGTACGGAATATGACCGCACCTGGTCTCAAAGCCAACGCGGTACCAATGCTAAGATTTACACGTTTGACATGAACCCGAACATTGCCTGGAAAGTCAACGATTTCTTGAGCGTGGGTGCCGGTGTCTCTGTCCAATACGCCAAAGCTGAATTAGGCATGGGGTTAAAAGAACAAGGAATGTATTTAGGGCATGGTAAGGTAGAAGCCGACAGCTGGGATTGGGGCTTTAACTTGGGTATCATGATCAGCCCGACAGATAAATTACGTTTCGGTTTAGCTTACCGTTCTTCCATAGAACACAATGCTGACGGCACCACCAAGCTTAGCGGCATGAATAGTTCCTTAGGTTCCGGAACCCAGTTGGCAGCATTGGGTCAGGCACTTGGTCAGCTAGAAGGGCAGACTTTTGGGATGTCCACCACTCTTGAAACCCCTGACACTGTCATGTTAACGGGTACCTGGGAAGCAACCGATCAATTGCGTCTGTCCGGTTTAATCCGTTGGGCCAACTGGTCGAACTTTAAAGAACTTAATATTGAAAACGATGTTCCTGGATCTGTACTCGCCGGTTTCGATAAATTAGCTGGCTTGGGATTGCCATTAGATAGCAAGATGTTGACAAATGTGGACGTTGTTAATGATTGGCAAGACACCTGGCTCTTCTCTGTGGGCGCTGACTACAAGATTAACAGCGCTTTCACCATTCGCGGTGGTATCGCTTATGAAACAAGCCCGATCGATGATCAATCCACCCGCATGGCGGTGATTCCGGATACCGATCGCGTTTGGTTGTCCTTGGGTGCCTCTTGGCACGCCACGAAGGATCTGCAATTTGACGTGGGCGCTACCTACCTGATGGGTGTTGGTGACACGGATTTGTATAGCGCTACCAAGGAAGACGGTGGTACAAAGGTCGGCAAGTACGACTCTTTGGATGCCTACTTGATCGGTGCTCAAATGCAGTATCGCTTCTAATCTAGGCTAGATTAAAACGCTTAGAAGGCCGGTTTCTCTGTAGCAGAGAAGCTGGCTTTTCTTTTCTGAGCGGAATAACATAATGCGCGAATGTTTGAGAGGTAAGGATATGGCGCTTGGTGCAACGATTTATAAAGCCAGTATTGATATTTCCGATGTGGACCGCGGTTATTACGGCTCTCACCTTTGCACCCTTGCGCGTCATCCTTCCGAAACTGAAGAACGTTTGGCGATCCGTTTGCTTGCTTTTTGTCTCTATGTGGGCGAAACCGATATGCGGCTTGAGTTCGGTCGGGGCTTATCCACTGAAGGCGAGCCCGCCCTTTGGGAAATTGATGACACCGGCGCTATTGCCCGTTGGATCGATGTGGGTGTTCCGGATGTGAAACAGGTGAGAAAGGCCGCGGGCCGCAGCAATGAAGAAATTATCATTGCCTATGGTGAAGATCGAATTGAGCCCTGGTGGAAGCAAAACGGTTCTGATTTGAGAAAAGTCGACAAGCTCTCTGTTGCGATGCTCAAAGACAACGAAGTAGCCCAAATGGTGCCTCTGATGGCCCGCACAATGCACTTAACCGTGACGGTTCAGGACGGTGTGGTATGGCTCTCAGACAGCCGCAATACCGCTCAAGTGCAAATGCATTGGCTTTTACGCAGAGACTGAAATCAAAGCAAAATCATGGCAGCGCCCAATGCCATCAAAGGCCAGGCGAAAAGCGGAGAAAAAAGCGTTTTGAGGGTTTTATTCTCAGGAACGAATCCGAAGCCGTGCACGTAAGCAAAACTCATTCCCAACAGCAAACAGACAAGCCAGCCGTGGGGGACATTGTGCATGTCCACGGCAATAATTCTCGGAAAACAAACCACTCCCACCGTGACAGCGGCCGCTGCCACGATGGAAATGGTACGCATCAAAAGTGAAAGTCCCTTAGACATTATTCGTCTGTGCGGTTATCGCCACTTTTGATTTCATACATGGCCGCCATCAAGACCGCGAAGATGATCGCCAGCAGCAACCCGACAAACCAGTAAATGTAGAACATGTTGAGTAACTCCTAGTAAAGCGACTTGTCGTTTTCTTTGATGTATTGAGCCGTCAGTTTGCCGCTCATCACTTTATAAGCCCAGCCCGTGTAGATCAAAACGATCGGCAGGAAAATGAGTGTGACGATGAACATCACCTGAAGCGTAAGCTGCGAGCTCGTGCAGTCCCACATTGTCAGTGAAGACACGGGGTGGCTCGAGGACGGCAAAATGAACGGGAACATCGCAATCAGGGGCGTGAGCACAATGCAAAGAATACTCACCGCGCTTGCCAATACGGCTGACAACGGCCGCCAGACATATTCACAAAGTACGCCCAGAAGCGCAGCTGCGATGCCCAATACCGGCACAACAAAAAGCACAGGGTAATTGAAGAAGTTGGTAAACCAGGCGCCTTCGCTCACCTGTACGCTCTTTAACAGCGGATTGGCAACGCCAGCGGGATCAATGCCCGTGGCAACATAGCCCTGAATGCCGAAGTAAACCCAAATGCCGCCTAATGCGAATAACACTGCGGTAAAGGTACCCGCAATCAGACCAACCTTGCGGGCGCGAGCCTGAAGCTCGCCTGTTGTGCGAAGCAGCAGGTAGTTGGCACCATGGAAGATGATCATCGCAATGGAGACCACGCCGCACAAAAGGGCAAAGGGATTTAAAAGTGCCCAGAAGCTGCCTGTGTAGGTGGAGCGAAGCGTTTCATCAAAGTGAAACGGAACACCCTGGAGCATATTGCCAAAGGCAACGCCGAAGATAATCGGCGGCACAAAGCTGCCGATAAATAAGGCCCAATCCCAGGAAGTGCGCCACTTCTCAGCCGGAACGCGGCTTCGATAGTCAAAGGCGACCGGGCGCAGGATAAGTGCGGCAAGCACAATGAAAAGTGCCCAGTAAAGACCGGAGAAGGCCGTGGCATAAACCAAGGGCCAGGCGGCGAAAATCGCACCGCCTCCGGTGAGCAGCCACACCTGGTTGCCGTCCCAGTGAGGGGCAACCGTGTTGATCATCACGCGGCGCTCTGTGTCGTTTTTGCCTAAAAACGGCAAAAGCGAACCGACTCCCATGTCCTGACCGTCCATCACGGCAAAGCCAACAAGAAGCACGCCGACGAAAAGCCACCAGACGAGTTTCAGAATTTCGTAATCGATCATGATGAATTACTCCTTATCGCTCGTACGGTTGCGTTCGAAGAAATAGCGGCCGGTGCCAAGGAAACTCGGACCCGTCTTCACAAGTTTGATCATGAGCCACATTTCAACAATTAAAAGGGCGGTGTAGAGGATGACAAAGCCCGCAAGTGACCCCATGACGCTGCCCACTGACAGAGTGGAGGTGGAAAGGTGCACAGGGAGAATTTCGTAAATACTCCAGGGCTGACGACCGTATTCGGCAACCATCCAGCCTAATTCACAGGCAATCCAAGGCAGGGGCAAGGCAAAGAAGCTTGCCTTCAAAAGCCAGCGGCGGGACGTGATAAGGTCTTTGGCTGAATAGTAAAGACTCATTGCGAAAATCAGTAAAAGAGCGATACCGCAGCCCACCATTGCACGGAAGCTCCAGAACATGATGTTGACGCCGGGAATCGTGTCTTGTGCAGCCTGAGCGATCATTTCAGGGGTGGCACGAGAGGGATCGTCGGTGTACTTTCTCAGAAGCATGCCGTAGCCCAAGTCATCTTTTACGGAATTGAATTGTTCACGAAGCGAAGCATTAGTCGGATCTTTTCTGAGCGCGGTCAGCGTTTGCATGGCGACAATGCCGTTTTGGATTCGTTTCGTATTTTCTTCGATCAAATCCTTGATGCCGGGAATCGGCGTGTCAAGCGAACGAGTCGCGATAATGCCAAATAACCATGGAATTTCCACGTTGGCGCGCGTAACTTGATTTTCTTCATCAGGAAAGCCGAAAACAGTCATCGGGGCGGGAGCCGGAGCGGTTTCCCAAGCAGCTTCCATCGCAGCCATCTTTGCCGGTTGATCTTTAGCCACCAGGTAACCGGATTCGTCGCCCAAGTGGATCGTGAAAATGGAGACGACAAGACCGAAAGCCGCTGCAACACGGAAAGAACGCTTGGCAAATTCCAGGTCACGGCCTTTTAACATGTACCAAGCGGAAATGGCCAGCACGAACAGGGCGCCCGTGACGTAACCCGCGGCAATCGTATGACCGAACTTTGCCTGAGCCCAGGGGCTGAGGATTACGTCAAAGAAATTGGTCATTTCCATTCGCATGGTTTCAAAATTGAAATCAGATCCAACCGGGTACTGCATCCAGGCGTTAGCGATCAAAATCCACAGTGCAGAGAGATTGGAGCCCAGCGCCATGCAGATGGTGACAATCAGGTGAGTGGACTTCTTAAGCCGCTTCCAGCCGAAGAAAAACAGACCGATAAAGGTGGATTCCAGGAAGAAGGCCATGAGCCCTTCAATGGCTAGCGGCGCGCCGAAAATGTCACCCACATAGTGAGAATAGTAGGCCCAGTTCGTTCCGAACTGAAATTCCATGGTAATGCCGGTGGCAACCCCAAGGGCGAAGTTCACGCCAAAGAGCTTGCCCCAGAATTTGGTCATGTCTTTATAGACTTCTTTTCCTGTGACGACGTAGCAGGCTTCCATCACAACGAGCATGAAGGACAGCCCAAGCGTTAACGGCACAAAAATGAAGTGATACATCGATGTCAGTGCAAACTGCCATCGGGAAAGATCAACTAATTCGGTCGAAATCATAAAAAACCTTTCGAAGAGAGTGAGCAAGGCACTATGGTGTTGAAGGGGAGGCTACTGCCGTCGAGTCGGACTCTGAGGCAGTATCGGCCAAAATTGCCTGGCTTACGATTTGCGGATCGGTTTCAATCCGGTTGTCAGAGCCGAAAAAAAGAAAGCCCAAGCAAACGATAACCGCGATTTTACACGCCAAAGTCAGAGCGACTTTGGTGACTAATTGACGGTCATTTGAGAGGGTGCTTTTTTTGAGTTCCGACATGATCAGTGTATAAGGATAACCACTGACGACATATTTTGACAGAGTCTAAAGGATAAAACTATCACGGCTATTGAAAAGAAAAAGCGAGCCGTGCAGGCTCGCTCAGTCAAGGTGACTAAAGAGCTGGGAAGTTATTTCTTGCCCTTGGTCTTTTTGGAATCGTCAACAATCTCGATCATTTCTTCGTCGCGACTCTTCATCGAGATGCGCACAACAGGCGGGGGAGCCTTGGCATCTTCTTCTGTGACGCCCCAAATGGCAAGCATTTGAGCCTGCGTGGGTACTTCGCCGCCGGCAACGCGGTTGCGGCGGGCGGTCACGGAATCACGGACGATTTTTTCAATATTGTCGAGAGGGATGCGGTTCAAATCGTTAAATAAAATGCTGCGATGCTCCATGTCCACCTGCAGCTTATCTTTGAAAGCTTCAAGAACGGACTCTTCGGCGACGTACAGGGTCATGGATTTGTCACCGGATTCGAGAGCGAAAAGCGGACCTTGGAGCTCATAAAAAGCCAGGGCGTGACGCATGCTTTCTCTCACACCACGGGCAGAACGACGGATAAGACTACAGATTTTCGCCATGGCTACACGGCGATCCGGAGGCAGATTTTGCAGGTAATCACCAACAGTCGACATTAAAAAATCCCCTAAAAATCTGGGAAAAACAGGAGGTTAATTTTACACGGAAATTCCCTGTTCCTCCAGTTTGGAGGGATTTTTCTGAGTATTTTTCAGTACTTGCGCTATCGCCAGAAAATAAACTCCGCATCAAAGGGGACTTTGTAGAGTTTATTTTCTCGAGCCGGAGTGCACTTGATTTGAGGAATACCCCCTTTGGCGTTCAGTCGCTGAATGTAGCGTACGCCAAGGAAAGTTCCGCTGTTGGCAGGCGATGTGACGGTAAAGAGTGCATCAGGTAAATTTTTCCCGTCGCCTTCCCGGATACTCGTAATTCGGGAAGAGGCAATGCGGGAGCCGTCATTGTGCACAAAAGAGAAACGATAACCGTGTTTGGCAACCGCCTGACCGGTTATCGGGTTAAAAAGATAAGCGTTCGGAGCCTCAAAGTGCCAGAACCATCCCTTCATGTCGTGTATACAGCGAAAAACTTGCTCACCCGATGCATCAAGCTGCAGTACCGGTCGGGTATTTTCCGGAGGCGTAACAGTTTTTTCCTGAAAAGTTGAACAGGCACTTAAAAGCAGCGGCAGCAGACAAATCGATAAACGAACGGGAACACGCATGGGAAGGTACCACAAAGTCATTTCACACTATCGAAAGTGTACAGAAAATCTTGGGCCCGGAAGTAAGAAAAATATTCATCCGAATCAATCGGTGGCATAAGTAAAAAGCCTGATTGTTGTCAGAAATTTTCTTTAATAAATGAGATCGGTACCGAGAAAAAATGTTATGGTAGGCATTCGTTCTCAAATGGAGAAAAACCGATATGGCTCGTCATTCGTTAAAACGTATCGCCATGCCCTTTCTTCAGGCCTCATTGGTTAAACAAATTTTGATCGGTCTGATTCTGGGTATCGCTTTGGCCTATTTGGCTCCTGAGGCGGCGAAGTCCTGTGCCTTTTTGGGTTCTTTGTTTATTTCGGCATTGAAAGCTGTTGCTCCCCTTTTGGTTTTTGTGTTGGTGATGGCGGCTATCGCCAATCAAGACATTGAGACTAAGGCTCATATCAAACCGGTGCTGCTTCTTTATGTTCTCGGGACATTCGGAGCTGCCTTAACCGCTGTTACCGCCTGCTTTATTTTCCCGACCAGTATTCATCTGACGGGAACAGAAGCCAACAGCGCAACGCCCGGCGGATTGCTTGATGTCTTCAATAACATTCTTTTGAGTGTGGTTGATAATCCGGTGCACGCTCTGTCTGTCGGCAATTACATGGCTATCTTGGCCTGGGCTTCCGGTTTGGGTGTGGCCATGCGACACGCGTCGGACGCTTCTCGAGAATTTATGGCTGATCTCTCCAAGGGTGTTGAGTTCGTTGTTCGTGTGGTTATTCGGTGTGCGCCGATCGGCATTTTCGGTTTGGTGGCTAATACTGTGGCGAGCACCGGTATTGAAACTTTAGCGGGTTATGTCCAGGTACTCGTTGTTTTGATCGGCTGCATGTTGTTTGTCGCTTTGGTGCTCAACCCGTTTTTGGTATGGCTGTACATTCGGCGCAATCCCTATCCGCTGACTTTGGCGACATTAAGAGAAAGCGGTGTGACGGCATTTTTTACGCGTTCTTCTGCTGCCAATATTCCGGTCAACATGGGTATGTGCAGACGTCTGAATCTCGACAGCGGCACTTACTCCATTACGATTCCACTGGGAGCGACTATCAATATGGCCGGTGCCGCCATTACGATTACAGTGCTCACGTTGGCAGCAGCGAACAGTTTGGGCATTGAAACGAGTTTCGGTACGGCGATTCTTTTAAGTGCCGTAGCCTCGGTTTGCGCCTGCGGCGCCTCGGGTGTTCCGGGAGGCTCGCTCATGCTGATCCCGTTGGCATGCGGTCTTTTCGGCATCGATAATGCACTTGCCATGCAGGTGGTGGCAGTGGGGTTCATTATTGGTGTCTTGCAGGATTCGGCTGAAACCGCATTGAATTCTTCTTCCGATGTGCTCTTTACTGCGGCGGCGTGCCTTCGCGCTGAGCGCATTGAGCAGGACAGAAACCGGCGTGAACAGAAAATCAATGAACAGATCAGAAGGTCTTGATTTCTAATCGTCGGAATCAAAAAAACGGGGATGACCGATTGCGGAACATCCCCGTTAAGCTTTACAGAGTCAAGTCGTCTTAAGCTTCGAAGTTAGCGAACTTCACACTCTTGCCGCCGCTCACCCAAGTGGTGCCGCGAGCGATCACGGTGTCAATGTCCAGCGTCTTCGTCAAGACACACAAATTAGCCTTCATCCCGACAGCCAAGCGTCCTTCCTTCACTCCCAAAGAGTCGGCGACGTTGGAAGTCGTCATCATCAAAGCGGTTTCAAAATCAATGCCTGCCTGCACCATTTCCTTGAGCATTTGATGGTTGGCGTTAACCGGAGCAGCAACAATAGCCACCATGATGCCGTTTTCGAACTTCGGCATTGAGCCGTTGCCGTCAGAGCTCATTGTGATGCGGTTGCGATCAACGCCGGCCTTTAAGGCGCGTTCTACGCATTCGACAAACGGGTAATAGTTTCCGCCGCCGGAAGTGATGTCAATGACGCCGCCCTTCTTGGCAAACTCGATGGCTTGTTCGAAGAGTTTCGGTTCACGGCCCGTATGCGTCGGAGAGAAGTGATGGCGGGGCAAACCGCGGGCGATGATGCGTTCAAATTGTTCGTAAGCACCGCCGAAGTCACCCAAGTGCACGTGCAGCACGCCTTTCTTGCCGGAGAGCATGCCGCCCATGCGAACATCGGCAACAAGCTTCAGCATTTCATCATCATTGGGGAAAGAGCAGCGATGGTCAGCCAAGGCCAACTTCACGCCCAAAACCGGTTCAATGCAGATAATGTCTTTTCTCGGGTTACCGGTGATCGTGGGGGAGGGGAATTGGTAAGAGCCCGTGTGCATGTAGGCTGTCAAACCCTCTTGGCGCAGACCCATCACCTTGGCGTAGAGTTCTTCGGGGAATTTCGTTGTGCCTTCAGTGCCCATCACACCGCAAACAGTCGTGATGCCGCCTAAAAGCAGCTGAGAGGGCATAACCGGAGGCACGCGGGTGGCAAAACCGCCTTCTCCGCCGCCGCCCGTGAGGTGAACGTGTTGGTCAAAAAAGCCCGGTGTGACAGTGGCACCTTCTACATCAATGACTTGGACTTCGCCGGGCAGGCGCAAGTCATCAAGACTGTCTTCAATGGCGGCGATCATTTCGCCGCAAATCAAAATGTCTTTTTTGCCGACAGGGGCCGGGGTAAAGACGTTGGCGTTTTTGATAATCGTGAACATGATGATTTCCCTTTCGAAAAATTCAGATGCATCTCTTGCGATGGCTACGGTCAAGAGACGTATCCAACGCAGTCAGTATATCAATTCAAAGGGTGACTTCGCCTGTATACTGTCGCCTGTTTAGAAAAAGTGATGTTTATGACAGCGCAGGAGCTTTTGAAAAAATATTTCGGCTATGAGACATTCCGTGGATTCCAAAAAGAGGTGATCGATACCGTTTTGGAAGGTCGTGATGCGCTTGTACTGATGCCGACAGGCGGCGGCAAAAGCGTCTGCTACCAAATCCCTGCGCTCATGAAAGAGGGGGTGGCCGTTGTCATCTCGCCTTTGATTGCGCTGATGAAAGATCAGGTGGATATGCTTCGCGATGTCGGCATCGCAGCGGCCGCACTGAATTCAACCCTGACAGCTGACGAAGCAAAGACTGTCTATCGTGATCTTGAAAACGGTCGCCTAAAACTTCTTTATGTGGCTCCCGAGCGGCTCGTAAAACCTGCCACGTTGAATTTACTTTCAAAGCTTCCTGTGAGTCTTTTTGCCGTTGATGAGGCTCATTGCATTTCCGTATGGGGACATGACTTCAGGCCGGAATATCAGGCTCTGGACTGTCTCAAGGATCTCTTTCCCAATGTTCCCCGCATGGCGCTGACGGCAACCGCTGATGAACAGACCCGAACAGAGATTATTGCGCGCCTTCTTTGCAATCCGCGCTCTTTTATTGCCAGTTTTGATCGCCCCAATATCCGTTACCGCATGTATGAAAAAGGCAAAGGGTACCTGGACAGCATCGTTCAGTTTATTCTGGGTGAGCATATGCATGAGTCGGGCATTGTCTATTGTGCCACTCGCAACAAAACGGAGGCCGTGGCCAATTACCTCAGGAAAAGCGGTATAGATGCGCTTGCGTACCATGCTGGTATGGAAAATGAAGAAAGACAAGCCAGTCAATCAGCGTTTTTCGACAGACCGTGTGTAATGGTGGCAACCATTGCGTTTGGTATGGGAATTGATAAGCCGGACGTGCGCTTCATTATCCATGCGGATATGCCTAAGTCGATAGAAAGCTTTTTCCAGGAAACGGGCCGCGCCGGGCGTGACGGCAAACCCGCCGAAGCCGTTTTGTACTACGGTTTAGAAGATCTGGTTCAGCAGCGCTTTTTTATCGATCAAAGCGATGCAGACCCCATGTATAAACAGGTGTCGCTGCATAAACTCGACAGCATGCTGGGTTTGGCCGAGTCCGCTAACTGCAGGCGGGTGCAGCTTTTGGCTTATTTCGGTGAAAAGCTCGATCACGCCTGCGGTAATTGCGATAACTGTGAAAATCCGCCTGTTACGCGTGATGCCACAGAAGACGCTCGGAAATTACTCTCATGCATTTACCGTTGTTCAAAAACAAACGGTTTGGGGTTCGGTGCCTCGCACATCATCAAAGTGCTCCGTGGTGAAGTCAGTGACAAAATCTTCGAAAAGCGCCATGACGAATTGAGTACATTTGGGATTGGGCGAGACCACACCATGAAATATTGGCGCCGAATTCTTCGCCAATTAATTGCGAAACATTATGTCAATGTCAATTACAAGGTCTGTAACGTGCTGACGGTTAATCGCAATGCGAAGGCTTTGTTATTGGGAGAAGAAAAATTCTTGGTGCGGGTGGAAGGCGACAAACGTCTTTCCTCCAGAAAAGTCATTGATCATGACGATTTGGATGATGCAGAGCAGCGCCTTTTTGCCATGCTCAGACAATGGCGAAAGACATGTGCCAGCGAAAACGCCGTCGCTGCCTACAATGTTTTTCCGGACGCTACTTTGATTCAGATTGCACGCCGCAAGCCCAGACAACCTCATCAATTGGAAGGAATCAGCGGTATCGGAGAAAAGCGAATAGAGCGTTACGGTCGGGCGGTCTGTGAGATTGTGACTCAATGGCACGCCCAAGAGCGTCAGAAGGATTCTAAGCTGACTTAAAAAGCATTTGCCCGAGTGTTGAACTCGGGCAAAATGTTATGCGCGGTGAATTTCAGAATTTCGCGGTTTTTGTTTGCGGTTGCCGAAAATCTTGTCAAAAATCGGATTGGGGATGATACGCAAAAGCTTTGCCACCACGCCCATTTGCCAAGGAATCGTAGCATAACTTCTGCCTGCCAAAATCGCATTGACAGCGCGATGCGCAAATTCATCCGGTGTGAGGATGAAGGGCATCGGATAAGGATTGACATCGGTAAGCGGAGTTTTCACAAATCCGGGGCTGATCGTCGTGACCTGAATGCCGTATTTTTTCATTTCAACACGCAGACTTTCACAGTATGTAATGACTGCGGATTTGCTCGAACAATAGGCTTCGGTACCCGGCATTCCGCGAATGCCGCCGACGCTGCCGATACCCACCAGGGTGCCGTGTTTTCTTTGCATCATGGGCTCAATGAATGCATGGAAGGTACTGGCCATCCCGAAGACATTGGTCGCATAGACTTTTTCCATGACTTCCAAGTCTTCGAAATACTGTGTTTTGACGCCGACGCTGATACCGGCGTTGGCGATAACAATGTCAGCCCCGCCGACAGTTGCATCAAACTGTCTGGCTAATTCAATGAGTTTCAGACGATCGGTGACGTCACAGGCGTAGCTGTGGTGGCGATCACTGTTGGGCAACGTTTTGATCAGATCGTCGAGTGCTTCCTGGCGTCTGGCCATCAAACCCAGTGTTGCTCCGCGTGAAGCAAACTCACGAGCCAAGGCGGCACCGATGCCGCTCGAAGCGCCTGTAATAAAGACATTCATTGACATGATCGCGCCTTATTAAAAGGGTAAAACAACGTTGGGATCAACGGATTTAATGGCTTCACCGAAACGCTTTTTAATGCGTTCGAGCGCTTCTTCCGTATCGCCTTCCAAGCGTAAAACAACTACCGGCGTGGTGTTTGAGGAGCGAGCAAGCGCAAAGCCGTCTTCCCATTCCACTCGGATGCCGTCAATGGTAATGACATCACTGGCGTCATCAAAACGCAGTTCTTTCTGAAGCTTTTCAACGAAGCGTTTATTTTCCCCTTCGGGCATTTCAATGTGAAGTTCAGGCGTATTGACTGCTGTCGGCAGCGCTTCCAAAACCGCCGAGGGGTTATCTGAGCGAGACAAAATCTCGAGCATTCGCGCTCCGGCGTACAGACCGTCGTCAAAGCCCGGCCAGCGCTTATCGTTAAAGAACAAGTGACCGCTCATTTCACCGGCAAAAGGCGCCTGAGTTTCTTTTAACTTCGCCTTAACCAGGGAGTGTCCCGTACGACAGATAGTGGGAATGCCGCCGCGCTCTTTGATCCACGGAACAAGGCGTCGGGTGCACTTGACATCATAGATGATGGGGGCATGAGGGATATGCTCGAGAATATCCGCAGCAAAAAGCATCATCTGGCGATCCGGGAAAATAATTTGCCCCGATTTCGTGACGACACCGAGTCTGTCACCGTCGCCGTCAAAGGCCAACCCAACCTCCACATCCGTTGTTTTGACTGTCTCGATCAATTGAGCCAAATTGGCGGGTTTGGAAGGATCGGGATGATGATTGGGGAAGTGACCGTCAATTTCAGTAAATAACGGTGTTACCTCGCAGCCCAGACGTTTAAAGAGCTCCATTGCCACGGGACCGGTCACACCGTTGCCGCAGTCAATGGCGACTTTCATGGGACGGGAAAGCTTAACATCAGCGGTGATTTTGGCCAGATAGGGAGTGATAACGTCAATTTCTTCGACTTTTCCCTTATTGGCGGTCGGGGTAATGCCCGCTTCAATTCTTGCGCGAAGCGCTTGAATTCCTTCGCCGAATAGCGTGTCTTTGGCCATCATCATTTTCAGGCCGTTGTATTCCGGCGGATTATGGCTGCCCGTGACGGCGACACCGGAGCCGGTTTGAGTCATAAAGGTCGCAAAGTAAAGCACCGGGGTAGGCGTCATACCGATTGATTTGACATTAATGCCCATGTCGGTGATGCCGCTAATCAGTGCTTCGGAAAGTTTCGGGCCGGACAGGCGGCCGTCACGACCGACACAAAGAGTATCAACGTGTTTTTCCTGGGCCAGAGCGCCGAGCGCTTGACCGATAGCACGGGCGGCTTCAACCGTTAAGGTTTTATCGACAATGCCGCGAATGTCGTAAGCTTTGAAAATAGAAGAATCAATTTGCATGATGAGGTGCCTACGTTAGTGTTTTTTGCGTTGCTGGCGTTCCCGCTCAATCAGTTCATCGAGCACTTCGATGGTTTTTTGCCTCGATCCTGCCAGATGAGGAGCCGTCAAATACTTGCCGCCGACAGCCACATAGGGCGTGGCATCCAGGCGGTAATTTTGCCAAGATTGAAACGCTTGCTGAGTTTTCATTGTCACGGAAAAGGACTGATACGTTTTATTCCATTCCGTGAGATTGACTTTGTGAGATTGAAGCCACTGCTGCAGATCCGCTTCACTGGTGATATTGCCCTGCATGATGTCTTGCCAGAAGGCAGGATGCAGGTCTTCAAGCCGACCTAAAGCCTCAAAGGTGTAAAAGATTCGGGAAAGAAATTGAGTGGCGGGTTCCCAGGCAACGGGAACTCGTCGGAAAGAGACATCCTGTGGTAATTTTTTTTGCCACTCATCAAGTAACGGGGCAAGCCTAAGGCAGTGTCCGCAAGTGTAGGTAAAAAAGTCTATGACTTCGATCGTATCTTCAGTGGTCTCAACCGCAGGATTAAGCGTTCGGAAATCCTTTCCGTCTACGATCTGAGCGGCAATGGTCTGTGCGCTCATTAATGTCAGCGCACAGACAATCGTTGCACGAATAAAAGCTCTCATTTGTTTTTAATCACCATGGCATCAAAACCGTTTGATGTCAGGCGCTGCTGCAGTTCGTTGGCTTCCCTGGCTGTATCGAAAGGACCAAGGAAAACACGGTAAAGGGTAATGCCGGCATCGGTGGATTTCACCACATCGGCTTCCAATGCGATAAAAGCCAATTCCGTGCGGATTTTTTCGGCATCTTTAGCGTTACGGAAAGCCCCGGCCTGGATACTGTAGCTTTCTCCGGTCGCTTGATCGGCCGCATTAACAGGCTCTTCAGCTTGTTCATGGGCTGTGGGAGCCTGAACGGTCTTAATGGCAGAGAGCGCATCATCGGCCGGTGTTCCGCGCGTGCCGGAGTCGTACAGCGCAGCATTGGGGTCTTTGCCGTCGAGAGCTGCAGCATCAACCGGCGTGGACTGTTTCTGCACCTTTTCGACAAAAGGAATCGGAGCATTGGTAATAAACAGAGCCAAGGCGGCGCAGGCAACGCACCCGATGAGAAATCCCACCATCGTGCCTAGGAAAAAAGAGCCTTTTTTCTGGGTAACTGGCATAGCTTATCCTTACATTTTTTCCGGAGCGCTTACGCCGAGCAGATCCAGCCCATTGCGCAGCACTTGACGGGCTGCAAGCAACAGGAGCAGGCGTGCATTGCGCGTTTTTTCATCGTCAACGAGCACACGTTCGGCGTTATAGAAAGCGTGGAAATCACCCGCCAAATCTTTGAGATAGAAGCACAGGGTGTGCGGAGCACATTCTTTTGCTGCAACCGAGAGCGTTTCCGGGAACTCACTGATGCGGGCAATCAACGCTTGAGCATATTTATCCGACAATGCCGAGAGGTCTGCGTCGGCAGCATTGGCAGCATCGGGAACAATAAATCCTTTTTCTGCAGCCTGAGCCAGCACAGAGCAAATGCGGGCATGCGCATATTGCAGGTAGTACACAGGGTTCTCGTCCGATTGAGACAGGGCCAGATCAACGTCAAATACAAATTCACTGTCGGCCTTGCGGCTTACCAGGAAGAAGCGAGCGGCATCACGGCCGACCCAGCTGACAAGGTCACGCAGTGTGACGTAAGTGCCGGAGCGTTTGCTCATCTTCACTTCTACCCCGTTTTTAATGACCTTGAGCATCTTGTGGAGCACGTAAACGGGGAAAACCTTGGGAACATCAAGACCGAGCTGTTTGCCGGCAACCTGCACACCGATTCTGACGCGGGCAGTGGTGCCGTGGTGGTCGGAACCCTGAATGTCCACAGCCTTGATGAAGCCGCGTTCGAATTTACTTAAGTGGTAGGCAACATCGGGAACAAAATAGGTGTAGTGACCGTCTTTTTTGCGCATAACCCGATCTTTGTCATCGCCGAATTCCTTGAAGTCAGTCGTGCGAAGCCAAAGAGCACCGTCCTGTTCGTATGTGTGGCCCGAAGCAATCAGGGCGTCAACCGCACGTTCTACCAAGCCGTCGGTGTAAAGGGAGCTCTCCAGATAGAAATTATCAAAAGAAACGCCCAAAGCGTTCAGGTCGCTGTCCTGCTCATTTTTGAGATAACCGACGGAGAAGGCACGAATGCTGGCTGTGTCTTCGACATCGCCGCTAGCGGTAATTTCCTGACCGTCGCGAGTACGGATTGTTTTCTTATCAAGAAAATCTCGGGCGATATCTTTGATGTAGAGACCTTGATAAGCATTTTCAGGGAAAGAAATTGTTTCACCCTGAAGCTCTTTAATGCGCAAGCGTACGGACTCCGTCAATGTTTGGATCTGAACGCCGGCATCGTTGTAGTAAAACTCACGGCACACATTCCAGCCCTGGGTTCTCATCAGGTTGGAGAGAACGTCGCCTAAGGCGCCTTGACGGGCATGGCCCAAGTGCAGAGGACCGGTCGGGTTGGCTGAAACATATTCGATCAAAATGCTCTCGCCGTTATGATCATTATTTTTGCCGAATTCGGAGCCCAATCGCAGAACTTCACGGACGGCAAAGGTTTTCGCCTGTTGGCTCAAACGCATGTTGATGAAGCCAGGACCTGCAATTTTAAAAGATTCGATAAGTTCGGCGGCTTTAGGCAGCGATTGAATTTTTTCGATTAATTCCGTAGCAATTGCTCTGGGATTTTTCTTCAGTTGACGAGCCAGCTGCATTGCAACATTGCAGGCCAGATCGCCGTGAGCGGCCACTTTGGGACGTTCAAGCAAAACAGTGGTATCGGTAACGCCCATGGATTTGAGCGCTTCGTTAAAAAGCGACAGGATCGCGTTTTTTTGATCGTTTAGCATGATGCTTTTTCAGTCAATAGCAAAATCATTCAACACACAATACACCTTGCCCATGTCCTTCATGAGCACAGGCCTTGGAATCCGTCAGTTCATATTGCCGCGCGAAATTTGCGCATAGGCCGAGTGGTTATGAATGGATTCAAAATTTTCCGCTTGCACGCAGTAAGCCTCAACATTGCTGTCGTTATTGAGAACGCCGGCGACGTCGCGGACAAGATCTTCCACGAATTTCGGGTTCTCGTAAGCCTTTTCCGTGACAAACTTTTCATCGACGCGTTTTAATCGACTCCACAACTCGCAGGAGGCACTTTGTTCAACGTAACGGATCTGTTGCTCAAGCGACAAATCTCCCTTAAGTTTGGCAGCAATCGTGACATGAGAGCGCTGATTATGGGCGCCGTAGCGGGAAATTTCTTTACTGCAGGGGCACAGACTCGTGACAGGGACCGTAACCGTTTGCGTTACCCAGGTTTGTCCGTCTTTGCTCTCCACCCGATAGTGGACGCGGTAATTCATAAGGCTGTCCAATTTAGAAACGGGCGCTTGTTTGTTGACAAAAAATGGGAATTCAAAATCAATGCGACCGGCGTGTGACTCAAGAGCCTTGAGCATGTCATTCATTAATTCGATCAGAGTGTCTTTGCATAACGGATGATCGTGATCTTTGAGCAGTCCCAAAAAGCGCGACATATGCGTGCCTTTGTGTTCGGCCGGAAGGGCGACAAACATGGAAATCTGTGCCACAGTCGGTTGCACACCGCCGGCGCTTTTAACCGTTACAGGCAATTCAACTCCTCGCACACCGACGTATTCGATGGCGATGTTGCGGGGATCGGTACTCGACTGAACGTCGGGCAAGTTATTGTTTGATAGAGTGTTCGTATTCATGATTGGCGTAATTTTCGCTAAAAACGGGAAATTTTGCGAACCTTTTGGCTTGAAAATTGAAAAAAATGAAAAGCAGGTCTTGAAAATTGTTTCTAAGTGTTTTAAACAATGGGAGTCAAAAAGGGGAAAAGGGCGGATATCAGGGCAAAAAATAAGAAGATTTTCCCAACTGTCGTCTTACGTTCAATAAAAAATAGACACTTTTCATTCGCAAAGTTTTTCCTTTCCCGTTAAATTGTGAAGTGAAACAGACAGACTTGAATAAGGAAGCAAATAAATAATGCCCATCTATATCTATCGGGGCGGTTCCCGTAATCCGCAACCGCAGAATCCGTTACTGCGTTTTCTTATCAGCATCGGTGTGCTGGCCGCTGTTATTGGGTTAGGCGTATTGCTTTTGCCGGTTATCGGGGCTATCACTTTGATAATTCTGGGACTGATTGCGGTTTTGGTGATCGGCGGATTGATTTATCGCTGGATTAACGGCAATCCATTGGATAATCTTTATCAAAGGCAGCAGGGCGTTCGTATCAATCCCGAAGCTCGTCCTGACAGTGAGCCCTCACGACACCAGGGGCAGGCAGAAGGGATGCGGGCGCGCCACATGAGATTTCGCTCGCAGCGCCAGTCCGTTGAGGATGCGGTGATCGTCGAAGAGCGAAAAAGAGAAGATTCTTAAATTCGTTGTTTTTAGAGCAGGGGTGAGAGCAAGTAACTCGCCCCTTCTTTCATGCGCTCCCAGACCGAGCGTTTGTACCAAAGATAGAGATTGATTTCTGAGCAAAATTCAGCATAAGTTGAATTCAGTGCTGAGACCTTGTGACTGAATTCTCTGTCAAACACCAACAGCATTAATTCGTAATTCAGGTGCATGCTGCGCATATCCATATTGACGGTGCCGAAAAGGGAGAGCTCACCGTCCACTGTGATGCTTTTAGTGTGAAGCATGCCTTTTTTGTAGAACAGAATTCGAACGCCCGATTTGAGCAAATCATCAAAGTAGCGGCGTGAAGCATAATTGACCATTGGGGCGTCGCTCTTTTCGGACAAAATCAACGTCACTCGCACTCCCTTGATGGCGGCATTTTGCAGAGCCAGTGCAAGGGCCTCTCCGGGAATGAAATAGGGAGTGACAATTTCAATATTTTGCTTGGCACGATGAATTGATTCCAGAATCAGACGTTGATTGGCATCGTTTGTTGTTCCCGGTCCCGAGGGAACAATCATGACGGTTGCCTGATCGGGAACGTCAAAATTTTCAATAGCATGATCTTTAAATTCTGGGAACGGAAAGTCGGATTCTGTCAGTACCTTCCAGTCAAAGTGGATCAGGTGGTAGAGGCTTGCAACAATTTCGCCCTTTGCTCTTACCATGGCGTCAACCCATTGGCCGACATTGGAATTTTTCTTGAAGTAGTGAGGGTCGACCATGTTGAGGCTGCCGCTGTAGGCAACTCGATAATCAATCACAGCGATTTTTCGATGCAGTCGAATGTCAGCTCGAGATAGGAGCGCACTGAAAATGGAGACGGGCAATGCGCTTTCAAGGTGAATGCCCTCATAGCGAAACATTCGGGCCCATTCACTTGACAAAAAACGGGACGAGCCGATTGCATCGACCAAGATATAGCATTGCACACCGCGTCTTGCGGCACGAATAAGGGCGGCGGAAACATCATCAGCTTTTCCGCCGACATCCCAAATATAAAACTCCATGGCAATGAGTTCTTTGGCGTTATTGATGTCGCGAATGAGTAGGGTTAATGTTTCGTCGGAATCATCAAGAAGCCGCAGAGAAGAGCGCTTGGTGAGAGGAAATTTGCCAAGTCGTGTAGCCAGCTTGGATATGTCGCGGTAGTCTTCCGGAGCCATGGCTTCCGTATGCATGATGTGCCGAAAGATTTGACGGCGTTTTCGCATCTCTTTGCGCAGTTTTCTAGCATGCCATCGACCTAACGTTCTTTCACCGAAAAGCAGGTAGAGAATAAATCCGGCGTAGGGGAGGATGGCAGTCAGTAAAATCCATGCAAAGGAGCTTCCCGGAGGGTGACGGGTAAGCATGACGCGAAGAATAACGCCGACGGTCAATGTGATTTGCAGAATAACTGCACAAAGACCGACAATTGTGGAAGGCTCGGAAAATGAAATGAACATAACAACATCCAGGTCTGCCACAGTGTAGCGCGTAGAAGTGGGAAAAATCTATGAAAAAATCAACTTTTGAAATGTTATTGATTGCTCTGTCAGCACCGATGGCAGGTATTGGGTTGGCTCTGTTTGAGGAAGGATCGGTAGGTGCTGCGTTTATTTTGTTCGGCGCATCGTTGAAAATGATAGTGGCTTATTTCAGAACGCCGAAAGAGATGTTTGATTGGAATAACTTCAACGGGAGCTTTGAAGAGTTCAGAGATAGGATGTTAAAAATTGAAGATGAGCTTGAAAACGAAAAACCGCTATTAAGACAGTTGTCGGACCTGTCAACCTACATGATGTTGGGGGGTCTTCTGGCTTTGATCGTTACTCAGTTTTAAGAAAATAAAAGTTTTTTTATAAAAGTGCTTGACATTTAATTTAAAACCCTACATAATGCCACTCTCGCTACGGAGGGGTGCCCGAGTGGCTAAAGGGGGCAGACTGTAAATCTGTTG
>ERZ779866.512-NODE-512-length-43327-cov-4.268673_pt1 | contig 43327 bp, 37 predicted proteins | sample MGYA00511248_ERZ779866 | MGnify/ENA primary metagenome ERZ779866 (study PRJEB29588, sample SAMEA2155758) | human gut metagenome | biome: human gut; feature: human-associated habitat; material: faeces | place: Denmark | collected 2008/2010 ... | reverse complement strand
GGGATTTCATCGGGTGGTATTTGTCCATGAACTCCTTGCCGTCGGGCAGCCGCAGGATGGCCCCGAAGCCGCGCATGGCTTCGGTGATCAGGAAGTTGGGCTTCTCGCCGGGGTTGTAGAGCGTCGTGGGGTGGAACTGGATGAATTCCATGTTCTCGGTCATCGCCTTGGCGCGGTGGCACATGGCGATGCCGTCGCCCGTGGCGACCACGGGGTTCGAGGTCGTGGAGTAGACGTTGCCGCAGCCGCCCGTGGCCACGACGGTGAATTTCGAAAGCATGGTCTCGATCTCGTTGGTCCGCTCGTTGAGCACGTAGGCGCCGAAACACGTCAGCCCCCGCGTGTGGCGCGTGACGAACTCGCCCAGGTGGTGCTGCGTCAGCAGGTCGATGGCGAAGTGCCTCTCGAGCACCGTGATGTTCGGGTGGCGGCGCACCGACTCGACGAGGGCCCGTTCGATCTCGGCGCCCGTGAGGTCCTCGTGGTGGAGGATGCGGTGCTCCGAGTGGCCGCCCTCGCGGTTGAGCTCGAAGCGTCCGTCGGGGGTCGTGTCGAAGCGCGTGCCCCAGGCGATCAGGTCGCCGATCAGCTCGGGAGCGCGCCGCACGACCAGCTCCACGGCCTTCCCGTCGCATTTGCCCGCGCCGCATACGAGCGTGTCGGCGATGTGCTTCTCGAAGGTGTCGGGGGCGTAGGTGACCGAGCAGATGCCGCCTTGTGCGTAATTGGTGTTGCACTCCGCGATCTCGCCCTTGGTCACGACCGTGACATGGCCGTGGGCGGCGGCCTTCAGCGCGAACGAGAGGCCCGCCGCGCCGGAACCGATAACCAGAAAGTCGGTTTTCATTGTTTTCTGACCATTAAGCGCCGCAAAGTTACAAAAAATAGTAACTTTGCCGCACAAATTCCGGCAAATATGGAGCGACATATAGACATAAACAGTTTCGACTACGCGCTTCCGGACGAGCGGATCGCCCGGTTCCCGCTCGCCGAGCGCAGCGCCTCGAAGCTGCTCGTCTGGCGCCGCGGACGGATCGCCGAGACGCGTTTTTCCGACATCGGCGACGTGCTGCCCGCGGGCGAGCTGCTCGTGTTCAACAACACGAAGGTCATCCGCGCGCGGATCATCATGCACAAGCCCTCGGGGGCGCGCATCGAGGTGTTCTGCCTCGAACCGCACGCACCGGCCGACTACGAGCGGGCGTTCGCCGTGCGGGGCGCGTGCGAGTGGTCGTGCATCGTGGGCAACCGCAAGAAGTGGAAGGAGGGGTATGTCGCCGTCGGCTTCGACTGCGCGGGGCGGGCCGAGCACCTTCAGGCGCGGATGGTCGAGGACCGCGGGCGCGAATGCGTCGTGCGCTTCGAATGGACGGCCCCGATGACTTTCGGGCAGTTGCTCGAGCACCTGGGGCGGATTCCGATTCCGCCCTACCTGAACCGCGAGAGCGAGGAGATCGACAACACGCGCTACCAGACCGTCTATTCGAAAGTGGAGGGGTCGGTGGCGGCCCCTACGGCGGGGCTGCATTTCACGCCGGAGCTGATCGGGGCGATGGAAGCCCGCGGATTCGGTTTCGAGGAGGTGACGCTCCACGTCGGGGCGGGCACGTTCAAACCGGTGAAAAGCGAAGAAATAGCCGGGCACGAGATGCACACGGAATACATCTGCGTACATCGCAGCACGATAGAGAAACTGTTGGCCCACGGCGGCGCATGCATTGCCGTGGGTACGACTTCGGTACGCACCCTTGAGAGCTTATATTATATAGGTGTGGCATTGAACGGAAATCCCGACGCATCGGAGGAGGAGCTGCACGTACCGCAGTGGATGCCTTACGAGTATGCTGCACGGACGCGCCCTGTAGGAAGCCCCGACAACGGACATCCGGAAGCACTCACCACACTGCAAGCCCTACAGAACGTATTGGATTATCTGGACCGTCACGGACTGACAGCCCTGCACACCAGTACGCAAATCATCATAGCTCCCGGATACGAATACCACATCGTGCGGATGATGGTCACCAACTTCCACCAACCGCAAAGCACGCTGTTGCTGCTCGTCTCGGCTTTCGTGCACGGCGACTGGCGCACGATTTACGACTACGCCCTCGCCCACGATTTCCGTTTCCTCAGCTACGGTGACAGCTCATTACTCATCCCTTAACCCCCGCGAAACCTCATGATAGCTACACAAGAAGACAACCGGGAAGAGATGTTTCCCCTCGTGGATGAAGAGGGGAACATCATCGGAGCCGCCACGCGCGGCGAATGCCACAATGGCAGCAAATGCCTTCACCCCGTGGTACACTTGCATGTGTTCAACAGCCGGGGCGAACTTTACCTGCAAAAACGTCCGCATTGGAAAGACATCCAACCGGGAAGATGGGACACGGCCGTAGGAGGCCACGTGGACTTGGGCGAAAGCGTGGAGATGGCCTTGCACCGCGAAGCGGAAGAAGAACTCGGCCTCACCGGCTTCACTCCCGAACGCCTCCCCCGCTATGTGTTTGAATCCGACCGCGAACGTGAATTGGTCTTCCCACACCGTTGTACTTACGACGGAAACATACGTCCCAGTGCGGAAACAGATGGCGGACGTTTCTGGAGCACGACAGAAATCCATGAAGCGATGGGAAAAGGTATCTTCACGCCCAATTTTGAAAGCGAATACAAGAGACTTTTCGGGAACGAACCAGACACGCTTTTGTGAATGGAATCTATAATCCATTACATTCTTTAACATCATCCGGTGAAACAAAAGATCAGCTTCTGCGTATTCTTTATAAAAAGGGAAAGAACGGCCATGTCCTGACCACCGGAAACAGTTCCGCCCCTTGCAACATTAACCTCATGGAAAAGACAGAATTCGAAATAGCGGTATCCATGCTACGAGGCAAACTCGTAGACATCGCACGTTTCTATTTGTCTGATGAGGACGAGGCGGAAGACATCGTACAAGAAGCCATGCTCAAACTTTGGCTTATCCGAGACCGGCTCGACCGGGAAAAGAACATTTCTCCCATGGGTATGACCGTCACCCGCAACCTTTGCATCGACCGCCTGAGGCGACTCAAAACCCATCCGCACGAAAGCCTGACGGGGCATGACGCGCCCGACGGACAGCGAAGTGCACAGGCTATGATGGAAGACCACAAAATGCGGAATGGATGCGTGGTGCCGTCCGGAACCTGCCGGACAAATACCGGGCCGTGCTTCGCATGCGTCAGGTGGAACACATGGAAATGAGCGAGATAGCCCGCATCATCGGAGCAACGGAAGGCGTAGTCCGCACCGTATTGTCACGGGCAAGGAAACAAATGATGGAACAACTAAAGGTAAGGAGAGATTGAACATGACGACAAACAAAGAAGACATCAGACGATTGCTTGACCTCTACATGGAGGGAAAGACCTCGTTGGAAGAAGAAGCCCTACTGATGGAATATTTCCGTTCGCCGGATGCCGACAAGGATTTTGCTGACTTCAAAACCATGTTCAACCAATTCGACGAAGGCGAACCTTCTTTCACGGAAGAAGAAACAGGAGAGGTGGATGCAGTCATGCCCACCGGAAGCAGCACCCGACTCTTCTGACCTCCAAGCCATTCTTCCGGCACATCCGAAGCACATACATTGTACAAGACAAACCTTCATACGGTGGATAGCGGTCGCCTCCATCGCAGCCGCATGTTTTTTCTTAGGAACCACCGTCTCGCGAAAGGAAGCTACACAGCCTACAAATTCCATCTCCATGCCCCCTACCGTCCTCACGGAAGTAAAGTGGAAAACCGATACGGTATTCATCGAAAAGCCAGTGCCCACTACGTTGACCGCCAAAATAATCACAATTCGGGACACAATTATCCTTCCTGCAAGCCACCCAAAAGGACAAATGTGGACAGCCCTCCCTACGGGGGAGGACACATCTACCACCAGAACGGGCTCAATACCCCAACCCGGCACCGCCCGACAAGACGCAGACACGGCAACCCAACAACAGGCCATGCCACACTTGGCCGACATTCAGGCCGAGTTCCAAAAGCAGAAAAGAAGAATGGACGAATTCTCCAAACAATATGAACATATCGACCCTTATTATGAAAACTTATATTAAATACTGGCTCATGGCCGTGATAACGGTCATAGCATGCACAAACCATGTACATGCCCAAGAGTTCTATCGGGAAAATGAAACAGCCATGCACATATTTCACAAGCTTGACCGAATGTTTCCCAAACGTTACTTGGAACAAAGATGGATGACCGGTGCCCAATATTGGGTACAGTACTGGTTCGAAGACCAAGAAGATTACGAAGAGCACCAACCCGCAATAGCAGAAATCTTCGACCAATTGAATGACATCCCATTTCTGCACAAGCACACGGAAGAAACAGACAGTGGCGACATCATACGGAAAACCTACGCCATATCACTACGTTCCGACATCCGGGGGCAACAAGACTTCCTCAAACTCGAAGTCAGCCCAACCGGCATATTTTTCTATTACCAAACCACAAACCGTTTCGCCCAAGCCGAAAATGATGCCATACCCGACCAAGCCATCATCGCAGAACTCGAAAAACTGTTCAACCAATATGTATCACGCAGAAAAACAGTCAAACAAGAAGTGCGTTTCCACGGAGCATACGGACGTGTAGTACACAACAAAGGATATAACAACGACCCGACGGCTTTTTCGGAGGGTTACCGGTACATCATCCCTAAATGTACCTGGGCAGACTACCGGCTGTTTTATGACCTCTTCCACAAATACCTCAAAAAAGATGTCATCTACGTGGCAAGCAACGATGTGTACTGGGAATACGAAGAAACCGGGATAAGGATTCGCCAAGCCGACGGCCGCCCATTGTATATGGGAGCCGCATGGAAAAACGACAAGTTATACCTTATCCGTTTGGAAGGATCGCACAACGGGAACGGAGTATTTCCCCGGGCTTGGGCAGAAGACAATCCGATATGGGACGGTTCATACATCACGAAAAAATTGCAAAAAAACAAGCAAGCAAACCAGAAATAAGTTAATCCGTCCCCGCCGCCTTGTGAAAGGCGACCGGGACTTTCTATTGATTAGGAAACAAGGGGTTATCAGGCTTTCTCTATTTCTTCCGCCGACAACCCCGTGGCACCGATAATGGCATCCACGGACAATCCCATGGCCTTTAACCTGTGGGCTATCTCCAAAGCCTTGGCATGCTCTCCTTCGGCACGCCCTTCCATGCGACCTTCCGCACGGCCTTCCATACGCCCCTCCGCACGCCCCTCGGCACGCTCCGTATAAATATTGTTGCGCAAAATGACGATGTTATCCAGATGACGGTAATAAGCTTCGCGCTCACCTTTTGTCATCCCGTCCACCTTCAGGCGTTCGCGCACCTCCGCCAAGCCGGGGGCGTGGGCTGTTTCGGGAATCTCACCCGTATTCAAATAGTAGATCCATTCCTCCAACGGGGTCTTGGCCACTTTGTTGAAGTCGTTCACCTTCAGGATATAATACTCCGGATAAAGCTGGCTCACGGCATCCACCTTAAAGGTCTGCCGTTGGAAAGGAGTCAGTTCCAGTATGTCGTTCTCATGGATGCCGCGAAATTCCGTCTTGCCATGGTACACGATATCCTTGCCATGCCCCAAGGAGAAATAAACGATGTTCACGCTGTACACCTTGCGCACGTTCTCATACCCCTCGCCACGGTTGATGTATTCCGTCACCAACTTCGACACGCCGAACAACATGCGCTGAAAATAAGCGTACTCATTGTTGTTCTGCACCTCGATGAGTATCAGTTCCCCTTTGGAATCCAAAGCCAACAAATCCACACGGTTGTACTTGTCGAACTCGTCTTCCTGATTGCTTTCGCTCTCCAACAACTGGTTGATGGTGATTTTCTCATCCAAAAGCGTGGTCAACAAGCCCTCCAACACCCCGAAGTTAGCCTTGTTGCGCAACAGGCGTTTCATCGCCCAATCAAAACGGATATAGTTTGCCATAAGCGTAGACTTTATTGCCATATATTTTTGCAAATGTAACGTTTTTCTCTCGCCCGTCCTCCAAAGGCGCAATAAAGAGTGTTAACAACAGACCGAACTGTCAGGGGAATTCCGATTCAATACCGAGCAGATCCTATACTTCCACAAAAGCGAGTGAGACGAAACTTATATACAAAAATCATTCGGCGCAGAAACGTTTTCCGTTCTGCTCCGAATGATTTTCCAATCTACGGTAAACGATTTTCCGTTTGCCGCAGATTTTTTTCAAAGGCTTAAACAACTGAAATTCAGCCCCGTGATAAACCTACATTTTCTTTACAAGCATCTATCCACGGACGGAAGCCCGTACCGCACGCTGCCAAAAGAGTCCGGAAGCCTCCCATGCTCCCGTCGTCAGAAGGCGAGTTTCAACGTGGCCATGCCGTAGGGTCTCATCGTCAGCGTCCCCTCCACGGCTTGCCCGGGCTGCTCCTCGAGCGGACAGAGCGACACGGACGACGGACGGCGGGCCGGGAAGTCCAAAGCCACAGTCTCTTCCTTGTCCGACACGGAACGCAAACGGACAATCATCTCGTTGTCTTTCCCCGTAGATTTCAGCACGGTGACGTACACGGCACGGTTGTCTACCGCCACAACGGGCTTCACGTCCGGGTTCTTGTCCGCAGTGACATGCACCAACGGTTGCGCCTGCTCCAGACCGAAACGGTTGGCGGCCACGGCATCATATCCGCCATGCGGATGGATGCGATAACGGAAAGCCACCGGCCCGTCCTGCGTCAGGGGGAAATTCGTGTGCCAATGGTTGTTCATCGCCCAGGAATACACCGTGGAAGACGGTTCCAACTTGGTCAGCCAAGGCCCTTGTCCGCCCCATCCCAACGAAATGTTGGCCGTGCGGTCGCCATACTCGAACAAGGGGGCATCCAAGGCACACCAAGTCACGCCGTGCGTGTCGTTAGAAACGTCCAACCAACGTTGCAGGGCTATCCAGTTGCGGTTGGCCTGCGGCCATTGGTCTTTCTCCATTTCCATCACGCCCCAAGGGATGTCCACCTTCGTCACACCCTGCGGCACGTTGAAACCGAAACCGAAATGTATGCCGTCTTTGTCCAACAACGGCAGCTTGTCTACCACGTTGGTGGTCTCCACCCACGGTTGTCCGGCCACCAGACGGACGGTACGCGTCACCGAACGGCAGCCTTTCATCGTGGATTCCACTTTCAATTCCACCACCAAGCCGCCTTGCTCGGTCACCGTGACGGCCTGCACCTTGTCGGCCTCGGGCTTGTTTTCGTTGGCCGGCAGCCAACTGCACGAATTGGCCCCCCCGTCCACCGACGCATCGATATAATTGTGATCTTCCCCGGCACGGGTCAAGGCCGTGATGTTTCCTGTCTTGCCGTCTATCGTGACACGCACGCAACCGTTGTCCAACGTGTAGCCTTCCACCTTGCAGGCATCGCCCGGCACGGCATCGCCTTCCACCACACGATAATGGCGCGAGCCCAGGGCGGGCACGTCCGAAGCCCAGAACACCAGTTCGCCGGTAGACAAACGTTGCGAAGGCACGGCGTTCCCCTCATCATCCACTACCTTGTTGCCTTTCTGGCTCTCGGAGGCCGTCAGCGTCACCAACCCGCCGTGCGCCCACGACTGCGTGTTGAGCACGGCGATACCGCCGTTCGACGGCCCTTCGCGCGGCCCCAACGCTCCGTTGGACTTGTCCGTGGCCAATCCCAACGCCTCGTCCAACAAGGCCGTCGAACGGGCTTCCGCTTCCTGGAAATAAGATTGTTTCACCTTTCCGATGGCTTCATGGAAATAAGGTTCCCACGGATTCTCAAAATCCCAAGTATGTTCCGAACCCATCATGATATAACGCCAACCTTCATCGAAATCGGTACGCGGGGCACAAGCTCCTCCTGCCAGCATCGACCACACGGTCTCCGCCTGCGTGATTCTCTCCTTGTTACGGCGGTTAATGGCCGTCAACCTGGCAGCCGTACCCAACCCGTCGGTCCAGTATTCCGTATAGTCTCCCGTTACGGTCGGCAGGCGGTCGCCATAATCTTTTTCCAACCGCGCCATGATTTCATGCCCGCCGCTGATGACAATCTTCGGATAAGCATATTTCTTGTTCCATTCGTTCACGGCGTAGGGGACATCGGCATCCACCGGACTGTTGTCCCACAATGTCCAAGAGAGTACGATGAAATCGAGGGGGTAATGGTTACGTTCCAACTCCACGAGCTTGCCCGTAAAGTCTACATTGGCACTCCCCATCCGGATGCGTGCCGGAACCTTATGCGGGTCTCGTTGGCCGAACCAAGGCCGCCCGGTCGTGTTCCCCTTGTCCATGCTGCCGCTGTTGGAATACTTGCCCGGTTGCAGGAACAACACTTTGGAATGGCCGTCGGGTCCTACCCACCAGAAAGGCATGCCGTCTATATTCCGGGAGTGCGCGTTGCCGCCCCGGTCGGTGTTCGGCCACGAGATGACGTACTTGATGCCCTCCTGTGCCATGACCGGAACCAGTCCCCAGGAAATGCCGGGGATGTCGAACTGTTGGAACACATCGGCAGGCACGCCGGACAGCCGTTGCAACTCACGCGAGAACTTGAATACATGAAACAATTCTTCATCCGAACAAATGCTCGTATTCAGGTTCACATAACTGGCATCCACACAAAGGTCGCCGCGCCTGATAGCCGCAATGACCTCATCCCGTTTCTCCGGTTCTGAAATCCACAGGCGTTCAATCGGCCAAGTCACCTCGGGATTCCACACGAAGCGTGCACCGTCCACATGTCCGGCTGTTTCCCGTGCCAGTTTCATGCCTTCCCACACGTTCGTCTTGTGCAACATCTCCACGTTTTTGTGCGTGTTCGTGTAACCGATGTCCACGTGCGAATGGTTGTAAAGGTACACCGTCCAATGCCGCATCGGTTCCACGGTGACTCTCGTCTTCACTTTCTTTTCCGTTCCGCGCACCGTCAGCGAAACGTTTGCGGCCTTGTCCATAGGCAAGGCGGAAGGCAACATGATTTCCACCTCCGCCGAGTCCTTCGCATCTACACGGAAGGTAGAAGTCTCCTTCAGTTTCTTGTACGCCACATCCACACGGACTTCGCCTTTCAATTCGGGGCCTTTCAACCGCACGGCAACGATACGTCCCGGCGAACGGTCTTGTCTATGCCCATACAAAGGCTTCACCACACAACTGACTTGCTCCGGCACGACATCGGCACTTGCCTGTCCGGCCGCCATAACCGCCAGTATCCCACAAAAAAAAATCCTTTTCATCACATTGATTAGTTTTCATTGTATCGGTCACAAAGTGACAAAAAAAAGACGAGACGGGCAATCAGGCATAACGCAAAAAATGCCACATTCTCGCCACAGCGTGCGAAAAGCCCCCGCAAAAACGTCCTTTATCGGCCGATTCTGCCTATCTTTGCCCGCACATATACAACAAAACTTAAACATTACCTAATCATGAAACTCAAAAAACGAATGATGACCGGCATGTTGGCCGCCACCCTCGGAGCCATGGCACCAGTGTTGGCACAAACGGCCGAGCCTTCTCCTTACAGCAGTTACCTCTTCGCCTTCTTCTCCAACAATTCCCCTTACGGCGAACAAGTACGTTATGCCTTGAGCGACGACGGATATAACTACACGTCCCTCAACCAAGGGCGTCCGGTCGTGGCCTCGGACACCATCGCCCTGAAGAAAAGCATACGGGACCCGTACATCACAAGAGGACGGGACGGGAAAACATTTTATATGGTCATGACGGACATGCGCTCGGACGAGGGTTGGCAAAGCAACGACGGACTCATCCTGATGAAGAGCACCGACCTCATCCATTGGCAACACACGGCCATCGACTTCCCCACCCGTTTCCCCGACCTGACGGGATTCGACCGCAAAAACCTGCATGCCGTTTGGGCGCCTCAAATCATCTGGGACGACGAGGTTGGGAAATATATGATTTATTACTCCATCGGGCGGCACGACTGGGAGTATCCTACGGAAGACCCGAACTTCAAGCAGCCTTACTTCAAGCTGTTCTACTCTTACGTTAGCGAAGACTTTACGGACATCACGGAGCCGAAACTGCTGTTCGACTTCGGCACGGCTGCCATAGACGGGGACATCGTGTATAACCCGAAAGCGAAAGAATACGTGCTGTTCTTCAAAGACGAGGGACGCTCGGTCATGAACAAAGGATTCCGCACGCGGCAGGGCGTGATACGTGCCACTGCACCCCGCCCCACCGGCCCCTACACCATCGAATGGCGGCACCTGCAAAAAGAGGGGCAATATCCGGTGGAAGGTTCCAGTGTGTTTCCCCTCATCGGTTCGGACGAGTATGTCCTGATGTACGATTGCTACGCACAGGGTTTCTACCAATTCTGCAAGAGCACGAACCTGAAAGACTTCACATTCGTGCAAAACACGAAGACCCACGGCGACTTCACCCCGCGCCACGGCTCCGTCATGCACATCACGCAGACCGAACGGGAACGGTTGGAAGCATGGTCCGAGCTGAGCATTGCGGTGAACGACATTCGCCAGATTCCGGTTCCGGCACTCACTTTGAAGCAGTTGGAGCAACGCCGTAAACTGCTACAAAAAGCACAAACGACATTGGACACGACCTGCGACCCCAAAATACTGAAAAAAGCCACTAAGGAATTGATGAAGTTAAAAAAATAGTCGGAATACCTTTGGTTAAGACAACAGGCCGGAAGAATACGACCAACCGTTTTTCAACCATTATAATGAAAAAATCCATATCATTACTCCTTGAAAGTATGATATGGATTTTTATATTCCGTTGATAACATATCAGGTATATCAATCCTCCACTCCTATTTCACATGTTGTTTTTCATTGGGATTGTACACCGTAGCCGGTTCAAATCCGATAAACATTCCATCGTATGCTTTCTTGGTTTCTTCGATTGAAGCCAATGAATCCATTTCAAGCTCTTCTCCCAACTGGTAAATATAGCACGGTTGATAAGTCATGGAATCAGCCCAATACTCCGTCCAGTGTTTCCCGCCGACTTCCATCCAACCGTCATTGTCTATGTCACCGTAAATCACCGTATCGTGGAAATAACTTCCTCCTTCTATGTAATCGTTGCCTGCCAACACAGAATCCACCAAATGTATGTGCTCTCCGTTCATGTACAAGATATGCCAGATATTGGGTGAAGGACGGTCATTAATCATCAACAACACATACGTGACTTCCGACTTCGGGACGGAATACACATGGCATGTCTGCCAATCGTTATCAATCTCCAGGTCCGTGGCATAAATCAAAGAGTCACCCCAATAAACTTTAGCCCCACCGTATGTGTTCTCGTCATAAAACTCGCCTAACTCCAGATACAATGCCCGTCCGCAGTGCCTGCCAATTCTTACTTTTTTCCCTGTGGGATAATGATACACCGTATCGGTATCCTGCCCGTCATTGCAAGGCAATCTTAACAGTCCGGCATGCAACTCGTCAAACTCATCTTCGACTTCCGTTCCGTCCACAGAATCCATTTCGACATTGGTCTTATTCGCTTCCGGTTTCAACGGCTTCTCCTCATGACTGGTTTGCATAGTTCTCCGGTTTTCTTTCGACTGCCCGGCACGTTGAAAACAGGAAACACAGCAGCACAAAAGAAAGAACCAAGCCAAAGTCCTCATCATATTCATCATTTTAAATCTTTCGGTGACCAACTGTCCACCCAACGGATAACCGGTGTACCGTCGGCTTCAAAATCTATCGGCAACCATATATGACGGGAATTTTTCAGGCTCTGCGGATTCCAACGGTCGGCCATGAACACGAAACCGTCTTCTGTTCCTTCTACCTTAAAAATATACGTACCTTGTGTATGGAAAGACTTTTTGGCATCTTTCCCGACAAAAGGAGAAGGAAGCGGCTCCCATGGCCCCCACAAAGAAGCGGCCTTGAACATGCGGGCTTCATTCGGTGTCCAACCCGTACAGCCACTCGTAATCATCCAATACACGCCGTCACGCTTAAAAATGGTCGGAGCCTCGTTCTGCCCGCCCGGCGCGATACGTACATACCGTCCGGTGTAGTCTAAATAATCGTCCGTCAGTTCAGCCAAGTTCAACGTCAGGTTCTCCTCTGCCGAATAAATATGATAGGCTTTACCGTCATCGTCCACGTACACGGTCATGTCCCGACTCATCTGTCCGCCCGGTACGTCGCGCGCCAAAAGCAACCCTTCACGAATCGCTTCACGCCACTCCGGCGTCCACCATTCCTTATAGTCCGCTTCCTTCAGTTTCTTGGCTTTTCGGATGTCACGGCGCGAAAAGTCCGTCGGCCATTTGCCTGCATTCGGGCGCAAAGAACGGATAAACCGGAACGGCCCCACCGGAGAATCGCTCTCGGCAAAGCCCACACGGGCAGCCGCATAGCCCTTCCCTTTCAGTTCCAGATGGAACAACATGACAAATTTCCCTGTTTTAGGATTGCGTACCACCTTGGGACGCTCCATGATACAGCCCCGTTCTATGTCGTGCCCGGCCTCCTCGGAAACAGCCAAAGCCACTCCTTCGTCTTCCCAATTCATCAGGTCGGAAGAAGAATAGACCTCTACGCCCACTTCGGTGGTAAACCCGCGTGCAGGCCGGTTCTCGCCATACCAATAATACTTACCTTCATGGAACAACAGGCCGCCCCCGTGGGCATTGATGTGTTCCCCCTTCCGGTCCGGCCATTCCTGCCCCGGAGTAATACGTTCCAAAGACTGGGCACCTACCGATGTCGCCATCACAAGTCCCCATACACAAAAAATCAAAATTCGCTTTAGTTTCATCCTATATTGCTTATCAGGTTAATCATTTCATACCTCTCGCTTTGTAAATACGTTCTTTCGCATTGTTGATTTGCTGGAATTTCTCTTCCGCAGCCCGCCGCACATCTTCTCCTAACGTCGCCACGCGGTCGGGATGATGTTTCAGAGCCAATTTGCGGAAAGCCTTGCGCACCTCTTCGTCCGTGGCCGACGGCTCTATTTCCAGTACTTTATAGGCATCTGCCAAAGATTCGCCTTTCAAATTGAGCATGGAGTCCACCTCTCCGGCTGACAACTCCATGGCCAAAGCCACTTCACGCAACGCCGTTATCTCTTCCGCACATACGTTCCCGTCACTTTGCGCAATCCTTACCAAGAAATTCAGCAACTGCAATCGCTCGCCGTAGTTCAGATGTGCGGCAATCTGTCTGCCGCAATCGAAAATCATATCCCGAAACGCCACTGGAGACACACCATCCAAGCGTTTGGCCTCATCGAAGAGTTTCATCAAGATTTGTTCCCCCTCTTCGACCGCGCTCTCCCCGAAATTCGCACGGAGGAAACGACGGACGAATTCCATTTCGCTGTGCATGATTTTCCGGTCTGCCCGTATCACGTAAGAGGCCATCACCAACATCGAAAACAAAAAGCTGTTTCGCTGCCCCTGTTCATAGCGGACTCGCCCCGCCTCATCCGCTTGCAAATCCTCTTGCATGCCTACAGCTTGCTTGTCAAACCACGAACCGATAAAATAACCGGCCAGTGCACCCAACGGGCCCATCGTCATGAATCCCATCGCACTGCCTATCCATTTTCCCAATCCCATATTATATTCATTTTTATTTGGAAAACCCTAACCATGGAAGACGAGTACAAAGACGCATGAAAATACCGTTTCCCGATTGGCCATGCCTACCCGTCCCCGGCCTTCGTACGGGCAAAGATATAAAGTTTTTCGCAGAAGACCGGAAAAACGGGTCCTTTTTCTTTCCACGCCCTCGGCGACACACCGTTCCTACCGTTGCTATAGGTGAAATATAAAAAAGGGAGAATTCCTCATCGTGAGCATTCTCCCTTTCACATTATAATAGGTTTCCGTAAACTGTCCGGCTTACATCATGCCGCCCATGCCCCCCATTCCGGGAGCACCCATCGGCATATCGGCTTTTTCTTCCTTCTTATCGCAGATGACACATTCGGTAGTCAGGAACATACCGGCAATAGAAGCGGCATTCTCCAAAGCCACACGAGTCACCTTGGCCGGGTCGATGATACCGCTGGCTTTCATGTTCTCGTATTTGTCCTCACGGGCATTGTAACCGAAGTCGCCTTCAGCCTGGCGTACTTTCTCTACAACCACCGAACCTTCCAAACCTGCATTCTCCACAATCTGACGAAGAGGCTCTTCGATGGCACGTTTTACGATATTGATACCTGTGGTTTCGTCTGCATTGGCACCCTCCAAGCCTTCCAAAGCCTTGATGGCGCGGATATATGCCACACCGCCACCCGGAATGATACCTTCTTCAATAGCTGCACGCGTTGCGCACAAAGCGTCGTCCACACGGTCTTTCTTCTCTTTCATTTCCACCTCACTCGGCGCACCGACATAGAGCACAGCCACACCACCACTCAACTTAGCCAGACGCTCCTGCAACTTCTCTTTGTCGTAGTCGCTGGTAGAGTTGGCAATCTCATTCTTAATCTGATTGACACGATCCTTGATGAGTTCGCTCTGTCCATGACCGTTAACGATGGTCGTGTTATCCTTAGAGATAGTCACCTTGTCGCAAGTACCTAACATTTCGATGGTAGCCTGCTCCAACTTCAAGCCCTTCTCTTCGCTGATGACCACACCGCCCGTCAACACGGCAATATCTTCCAACATAGCCTTGCGGCGGTCGCCGAAGCCCGGAGCCTTCACGGCACAAATCTTCAACTGGCTACGCAGACGGTTCACCACCAAAGTAGTCAACGCCTCGCTGTCTACGTCTTCGGCGATCACCAACAACGGGCGACCGCTCTGCACTGCCGGTTCAAGGATAGGCAGGAAATCCTTCAAGTTGGAAATCTTCTTGTCGTAAATCAAGATGTAAGGATTCTCCATCACACACTCCATCTTCTCCGTATCAGTCACGAAATAAGCCGACAAGTAGCCGCGGTCGAACTGCATGCCTTCCACCACACCAATAGTAGTGTCGCGTCCCTTAGCCTCTTCGATAGTAATCACACCGTCCTTGCTGACTTTCTTCATAGCTTCGGCCAAAAGTTTCCCGATTTCCGGGTCATTGTTGGCACTGACAGTAGCCACTTGTTCTATCTTGTTGTAATCGTCGCCCACTTGTTCAGCCTGACCTTTGATATGCTCTACGACTTTGGCCACGGCCTTGTCGATACCGCGCTTCAAGTCCATCGGGTTCGCACCGGCAGCCACGTTCTTCAAGCCCACGCTCACGATGCTTTGTGCCAATACGGTAGCCGTGGTCGTTCCGTCACCGGCATCGTCACCCGTTTTGCTGGCCACGCTCTTGACCAACTGCGCACCTGCGTTTTCAAACGCATCGGCCAACTCGATCTCCTTGGCTACGGTCACACCGTCTTTCGTAATATGCGGCGCACCGAATTTCTTTTCGATAATGACGTTACGTCCTTTCGGGCCGAGAGTAACCTTTACCGCATTGGCCAACTGGTCCACGCCATTCTTCATCAGTTCACGGGCTTCTATGTTGAATTTAATATCTTTTGCCATGATTCTATTCCTTTCTTTTGTCTATTATATATTAATGTATAAAACGAAAAATTATGCCAACACAGCCACCACGTCGCTCTGTCGCATAATCAAATATTTCTTGCCTTCGAATTCCAGTTCCGTACCGGCATACTTACCGTACAGCACGGTATCGCCTTCCTTCAAGACCATCTCTTCGTCTTTCGTACCTTTACCCACTGCAACGATAGTACCTTGCAACGGTTTTTCCTTGGCGGTGTCGGGAATGATAATACCACCTACTGTCTTCGTCTCTGCCGGAGCCGGTTCAATCAGCACACGGTCTGCTAATGGTTTAATGCTCATAATGGATAAATTTTATAGTTGTACATTTTAAAAATTCTACTCCAATCCATACGAAAAACATGCCAAAGCTTCAGGACTGACACTTTGGCACACTTTCACTGCGCGCACCCCCGAAAAACGGCAGACTTTCTGCCAACCTTACTTCTGTGGCTTTATGTCACACAAGTGTGTTCAATAACCAAATACTTAACAGTTGAAAGTCCCGTCTCGTTCAACGATTATCACCAGGCATTAGCATGTATCCTGTCTTCGATACGGATTTCCTTTTGTTTAGGAAGGAAAGCACCCTTTGCAGGATATCCGATAGCCAGCAAACAAGTGAACTCGTAACCTTCCGGAGCTTTCACTATTTCCTTTATCTTGTCTGCCTCGTCGCCCACGGGAATATGGAATACAGCCCCAAGCCCCTCGTTGGTAGCGGCAAGCAACATGTTTTCCAACGCGCACCAAGCCGAGGCAAAGTAATTGAGCGAACTCTGTTCCACGGGCTTCAACAGTGGATGTGTCTGCTGACGGAAGAAAGGGATAATAAGCAGCCCGCTCTCCATCAACATTTTCTGTTGTTTGGGCAGTGCGTCGGCAAACATCGCCATCTTATCCTTGTCGCCCGACTCATCCACCTCGAACACAAGCTCCTTAAACGCGGCCATGTTTTTGGCAAGCGGGGCAACCACCTTAGCAATGTTCTCACGGCCGCGCACAACGACAAACTCAAGCTGGCGCAAATGATCGTTGGTTGGAGCTTTGAATGCCGAACCGATAACTCTTTTGAGAACCTCGTCGCTCACTTCCCGGTCTGAGAAATCGCGATACGTGCGACGTCTTTCCAATACTTCGTAAAAATCCATAGTGTCATTCGTTTATAGGTTGAACTTATTTGTCATTAACAATGGCAAAGATAGCGTTCTTTATTGTAGAGATTTTGCCTTATCGTATCAAATAATTGTCGTACATTTGCATATACAAAAATCTCAGATATGGAAGATGTGGTAATCCCGTATGAATTGCCGGAAACGGAAAATCATTCTTTCTTTTTCATAGACCAACATATAGACACGAGACTCGAAGCAAAGTTGCACCGGCATGATGCTTGGGAATTGTACTATGTGGTGCAAGGGCGCGGAGCAAGAATGGCCGGTGACACTTTACTGCCTTTTACTGAAGGAAATGTAACTTTAATACCTCCTTCCATGCACCACCATTGGAACTATTCCCCGTCGTCCGCCGACGAGAAAGGGCACGTTCACTACCGGATGGTGGCCTTCAAACATTCCTTTGTATTGAATTGTATGGAAACTTTCCCGGAATTACGGAACCGGCTTGCCGGAATGACCTTCCCGACCGAAGCATTGACATTCGGAACGGCAAGCTCACGTCTTATCCGCCACGCACTGACCAAAATGGATGGATTGGACGAATTAGGAAGGTTATGCGAAATGTTCCGGTTGCTTCCCATCCTCTTCACGGCATCAGACTACACATTCGTCGGCAAACCCATGCGGATAGAACGTGACGTGCGGCGCATGCAGCAAATCTGCGCCTACGTCATGGCTCACTATATCCATCCGATTTCATTAGACGACATCGCAACCGAAATAGGAATGAACCGCTCCGCGTTCTGTTCCTACTTCAAACGTCACAAAGGCATGACCTTTTCACAGTTCGTCACACGATACCGGTTGGACACCGCATGCAACCTGCTGACGCATTCACAAAACTCCGTATCCGAGATTTGCTATTTGGTGGGATTTCAGGATGTCCCCCATTTCGTGAGAGTATTTACAAAAGAGAAAGGAATGTCTCCGGGAAGATACAGGAAAAAGCATTAATCCGCCCGTTTTATTCGCTAAATCCGACAATATTCCGTAATTTTGCAGAAAGCAACAAACGATGAAGCTACGACTGACCTATCTTGCCGTATTCCTCATAATCCTTTCCGTACTGGCTTTCCTCCCCAAAACGGGAGGCTATATCTGGCAGCCGGAAATTATCAATCCGTTGTCTGCGTTGCTGTTTACGCTATTGGTCTATCTGACCGGTCACATCGCCCGCTCCGCCCAAAGTGCCACCGGAATCCTTTGCACGGCCATGTTTGTCCTGCTGTTCTGTCCGGATTCGCACGAATTCTTCAACCGAGACGAAACAGCCGTCATGACTCTCTCGTCCACTTGCATCGTCCCGTTCTTCATTTCGCAATATACCCGTATTTCCAATAAAAATTTCAAATACGGCTACTTCCTGATGTTGTTGATGGGTATCTTTTGCAGCTATACGCACGACAGCATCACGATTCCGCTCTGCGCCAGTTTCCTCACACTGTCCTATTTGCAGCGCGACCGGCTGTTTCGCCTGGCCTGCTGGCCCATGGTCATAGGTTTTGCCATCGGCACCACACTCTGCCTTTTACAGTCCACCTTCTGGAAGCAGTCATCATGGAGCGACCTGACCGCCTTGTCTTCCCAAACGGCAGACGGTTTCACCCAACTGTGGGAGACCAAAGTGTTCATGTTCGCCACCCTGCTCACCATTTATTTCTTGTCTTCACGGAAAAAACGGAAACGGCTATGGCGCATCTCCCGCGAGCACAAACTTCTGACTTATTGCCTGTTGTATTCTTTCTGCGCCATTCCTTTTGCTCCGTTGGGAATAGACAGTGCCATCTCTGGCGTATGTTTCTTTTGCATGTTTTGGGCGTTGTTCCTGTTCCAACAGCTTTTAGTCCTGTTTCGCGAACACCGCCGCAAGAAACTCAAACCACGAACCTGAACGGTCAACGTTCCGGCATCTGCCACTCTTCGAGGTCGTAAACAGCTTCTACGGCCTCTTCCACACTGTCCGGCAAAGACGGGAAAAAATCTATCCCCGTGATGCGTTCCACTTCGTCCACCGAATTGACATACGCATCAAGCGGACGGTTGCCCGACTTATTCTTATAGATAAAGCCGATAGCCTTCAGCGGCTCCGGACAAAACACAACCTTATAGAAAGCTTCGGGCACCGTAACCCGGCTTTGGCCGATATGCCGATGCTGTCCACGGTAGAGAACAGGCCCAGCCACCACATACAGCCTCCCGTTTTCCATCGTCCAGTCGCGGCAAGCTTCTTCCAATTCTTTCCAGTCGCCCCGGTTCAGGTTATGGTCTTGCGGACAAACGTTCGTCATGTAAAAGCTTTCGCACATGGCTTGTTCATCCCATTTATTGTCTGCTGCCGGACAAAGATGTCCGCGGTCATAGCCCGAGCGTTTGTAGTCTTCCGTTGTCACGGGATGAGCCACTTCGGGGTCGGGCAGGAATTTGTCGTAACGGCTTACCGTCTCCTCGAAACGTTCGGGCGTCAATGTCCAGGCCACCCAGTTCGGTATTTTGGTCTCCGCATTATAGGAAACCGTATAACCCGTATGGCGAATCACTTGGCTGTTTCGTTCTCGGACCAATTCCGGCAATCCCGGTTCCATATCCTCCGTGCCGGACGAAGGACTGCTACCGAAAACCTGTCCGTTCGTTGCCTCCGGTAAGAAGCGGTCTCCCGTCCACTGTTCCACATAATCACGCAGACGGTCGTAACCACCCGTCAAGACCACTACGGCAGCCGCCAAGCCGCCGATTATCATTTTCAGTTTCATTTTTTCGATTTCAGTTTGCTTATTTTCCGTTTAAGATTTCCGTTCTTTGGGACGACGGAGCGTACGCACCCAAGATTTATCCCACTCCGCCACGCGGAAGGAATCCACGATTTTCTGTATGGCCTTGTTTTGCGTCTCGTCGTCCAACCGCCCTCCGGCCAACAACGGACGCGTCTTCTCCGGATATTTGGCAAAGCAAACAGACACGGCCCATGCTACTGCCATGGACGCGTAATATCCGCTTGGACGCACTGCCGCGCAGGCCTCCAGCACGCGGTCGATAAAATCGTCCGTGACGAAATGTGCCAAAAGCATCACTACGGCAAAACGTTGGGAAAATACTTCTCCGCTATATAAATAAGGCTGCAAGAATGCCCACACCTCCTCACGGTGTTTTCGCACGAACTTGAATCCCGAACAAGGGGAATCGCACAAAGCCCAATCGTTGATTTTACGCACATAGGCTGTCATGCGGTCCATCTGCTCCTCAAATGGCATCCGAGCTGCCCCCGCCACGTAACCCTGCAACATGACTTCTTCGAACGTGTCGTCCACAGCCTCCTCCAAATAAGTACGCCAATCTCCCTTGACAATCTCCTTGGCCAATGCCCGCAGCACGGGCAGACGCACACCTACCACGGGGCGGGCACCAGGCATCAACGAAGTCACAAAAGCAGCATACCGGGCATCGGCATGCGCCGCCAAAAAGTCCTTGATTTCTTGACAAACCATAGTCTACGAGATTTCATTGTTCTACAACACCGGCTTTCCCGTTCAGCCTTTTCTTTACTACGGCCGGGCAGCCCGCCGCAAGGGAATCGTCGGGAATATCTTTCACCACCACGCTACCGGCAGCAATGACACAGCGATTCCCGATGGTCACTCCCGGACAAACCACCACGCCGCCGCCCAACCAACAGTCTTCACCGATGGTAATGGGATAGGCAGTTTCTTTCGGTTCGCGACGTTCCATGTAATCAATAGGATGTTGGGGCGTGTAAAACTGACAACAAGGCCCCACCTTCGTATTTCTCCCGATGCGGATGTAACCGGCATCAAGCATCACGCAATTATAATTCACAAACACATTTTCGCCCAGCACGATGCCCGTGCCATGGTCGCATTGGAAAGGAGGGTTAACCACAGAAGTGGACGGTATGCCGGGTATCAGGTCTTCTATCGTCTTCCGGTAATTCCCGTCGTACACGGTCATCGTCCGCATTCGGGCACACAGCGTGGCAGCACGCTCGAAACTCTCTTGCAACTCCGGCGCGGCGAAGCAATAAAGTTCCCCGCTGCGCATCTTTTCCATTTCCGTCTTCATATTTTTCCCTTTTGTCTTGTTCTCCAAACGCAAAGTTAAGAAGAATCCGGTTGAGACAGTAGAAAATAATACAATAACTTTCAAACAGGGCCTAAAACGACAGACAGACCGTCTCCCGCCTGCCACCGGCCAAAATTGCGCGATTCAACCTCGCCCCGGAAACAGCCGCAAAAGGCCGTCCAACATCCCGGCAGACACCTTGTTTTCAATATGCGCCAAACGATTTTTCAATCTCAGCCGAACGAAAAATCGTTTGGCTGAGATTGAAAATCGCTCTTGCCGAGCCCGAATTCAAGGTCAAATGTCCTCGTTCCAATAGCCGCTGTACGAAATACTCTGCGCATTACTCGGAATCAAGATAATATCCGCCCTTCCGCTCTCGTATCCCGTCACGGTAAACTTATACACTACCGGCACCTTGCGCACGCTGAACTCCACACGCTTCCCCTTGTCGCCCACGTCACGAGTCTTGACATCCTTCGCCGGAAGGGCGAAACGCAGACCGTCATCGTTCATTGCCGGTTGGTACACCCTTCCCATATAAGGCAAATACACAAAAGCGGAATCATTACGCAATGCCACTCCGTAACCGTATGAAAGCGTACGTGCCGGATAAGATACCGGCATCATATACGTCACAGCCACATTAAAGCTGTCGGCATCGAAAACTTTGGCGTCCTGTGAGAAAACCGACATCAGACTCCCCCATAAACAAACCGCCGACAATACCAATCGCTTGCCTATCATTTTATTCTGTCTTTAAGTTGCACATCTATCTAACCAGCAATTTGCCGGCTACAGCCTCTTCCGTATCTTCCAATTCCAAACGATAATAATATATTCCAGATTTCAGTCCACGTATTTCGACTGTCCCTCCATTCATGCGGATATCTGCCACCTTACCGCCGTCAGCCGCATACACGTAAAGCCTGTCTGCCCGGCTGCTGCCCGTCCAATAGAAGGCAGCCGTACCATCCGACACACGGACATCCAACAGAGTACGAGTTCCCTTGGCAGAATGCACACTTTCTCCTTTCAAAGTGGTACAGTCTATATAGTCGGGATGGAGGTACAGGCATTCGTCACCACGGTAACAACAAGTCAGACGACGAGAATAAGCCATATTCCAATTCTCTTGGTCATTTAAAGAAACAAAGGGGATGAAACGCTTTAAAGATCCAATGCCCTCCACCCACACATCCTGCTGGCCGCCATCCAAAAACAAACGTTTTCGAGCAATGCCATTATATTCCACCGTATCCACATCCGTTACATAAAGGGTATCATAATCTATGGTTTTGGGGCAATACTGGGTCATCACGTCATGGACAGTGTTCACAACGACAGCCTTATCCCCTTTCTCCAACGTAAAATCATAACAGCACGCAATAAACCTTGGAAATTCATCAATCCTGTTACACGCCAAATAATATATTTTCCCATTGATTTCCTGAATGAGACCGATATCACCTAAAGAATAACAGCCCGAAACGTCCGTTGCTCTCAAGCCATAAGAAACAATACGAGTTTCATCATATCCTTCTTCCTCCTGATGCCATGACATCCCTTCGGAAAGCATCGGCGGCAGCTCATTCTTCACAAGCTCACCATTGAAATACAACGTTTTTCCATCGGTAACCACAGACAGCAATCGAGTGTTAATGATAGAACCGTCTGTTGCGAACTCACGCCACCTTTCAAAGAAACCACATTCGCTTCCGATTCCCTCGATCCATCGTTCTTCATTTACCAACCAATTGGTCTGCGCTACATAAAGCACCCGGCGCCCTTCCACCGTATCTGCCCGCGTCACCGTCATCTCCTGCAAGACAGACAAATCCAACCCCAACGCCTCTGCCTCCTCTTCATTACGGAAGATTCCAGGAACTTCATATTCCGCATAATAGAATTTGTCGCCTACTCGCATAGAGAAGTCATAAAGCACACGAGGCAGGTCTCTCCCCGTACCATCAGGCAACGGCTTATACCACACTTTTTTCCCAACTTCGCGAAAAGCCCCTTGGAGCTTCTCATTATAATACAACTTCTTCCAACTTTCACCCGCCAACAACGTGTCCTCCCCTAAACGATAGAGGTCCATTCTTGTATGGTATCCTTTATGGGCAAAAATATTATCATGTTCATATGGCATATACCAACATGTCCCCGTCTTGGAAAACTCTGTCTGAGCTGCCAGCGAAGCGCACCACACCATAGCCAAGCAACACAAGAAAGTAAACTTTGTTTTCATAGGCATCTCCTTTCTTTAAAGGTTATAAAAAACGGCCTTTGCTGTTTGACTATAAAGTAACAACAAAGGCCGTTAAGTTGTACCCCGAAGGATTATTTTTTAATGATATTTATCATCTCGTCCGGCGTCAGGAGCGACTGTTCTCCCGTCGCCATATTTTTCAGTGTGACCTTCCCCTCGTTCATTTCATTCTCACCAACTATCGCCACGAAAGGCACCGCCTTGGCATTGGCATAACCCATCTGTTTTTTCATCTTGGCACTGTCGGGATAAATCTCGCAACGCACTCCGGCCTGACGCGCCTGCGCCATGACGGGTAAACAATAAGCCGCCTCGGCCGCGCCGAAATTCACAAAAAGCAACTCCGTGCCCGTGACAGTCTCCTTCGGATAAAGGTCCAGTTGGTTCAGCACGTCGAAGATGCGGTCTGCCCCGAACGAGATGCCCACGCCGCTCACTCCCGGCATACCGAATATACCTGTCAGGTTATCATAACGGCCTCCTCCGGTGATGCTGCCGATTTCCACATCCAAAGCTTTCACCTCGAAAATGCAACCGGTGTAATAGTTCAGCCCCCGGGCCAAAGTCAAATCCAGTTCCATCGCGTTCCGCAGTCCTAAAGCCGATAATGTGTCGAGCACGAACTCACATTCCGCAATGCCCTTCAAACCGGTCTCACTCTCGGCCAGAACGTCCTTCATCACGGCCAGCTTCTCCTTGTTCGTTCCGCTCAGGCTGATGATGGGCTGCAAACGGGCCACGGCCTCGTCACTGAGACCGCCGGCCTTCAGTTCGGCATTCACATTGTCAAGCCCTATCTTATCCAATTTGTCGATGGCCACGGTGATGTCCACAATCTTGTCCGCCGCTCCGATCATCTCGGCAATACCCGTCAGAATCTTGCGGTTGTTCAGTTTGATGCACACCCGTATGCCGAATTGGGTGAATACCGTATCCACTATCTGCATCAGTTCCACTTCGTTCAGCAAAGAATCGCTACCCACCACGTCGGCATCGCATTGGTAAAACTCCCGGTAACGCCCCTTTTGCGGACGGTCGGCACGCCACACAGGCTGTATCTGGTAACGCTTGAAAGGCATAGTCAGTTCGTCACGGTGCTGCACCACATAACGGGCAAAAGGTACGGTCAGGTCGTAACGCAGTCCTTTCTCACACAGACGAGCCGCCAGTTTGTTCGTGTTCGCCTCGCCCAGTTCTTCCGGCGCTATTCCGGAAAGAAAATTGCCGGAGTTCAGTATTTTGAAAAGCAGTTTGTCTCCCTCCTCGCCGTATTTGCCCATCAGCGTAGAAAGGTTCTCCATGGCAGGCGTCTCGATTTGCTGGAAACCATACAAAGCGTAAACGCCTCGGATGGTGTCGAATATATAATTGCGTTTCGCCATCTCCACGGGCGAAAAATCACGTGTACCTTTAGGTATTCCGGGTTTCGTAGCCATATTCTATATCCTTTTTATGATTCCTGCGCAAAATTACACTTTTTTTTCATACAACTTGTCATACGACTCGGAGATAATACGCCGGAATATAGTTTGCATCCGTTTTTATTTCTAACTTTGCACGAGATTAAAAGCATTCAAGCGTATGAAGTTTTTTCGAAAATCCGCCCCGGAAAAAATAGAGCAACCTGACTCGCCCGTACCGACTGTCTCCACGGACATTACGTCCACTATAACCCCGAACCTCACCCCTGAAGAAACCGCCCGACAGTGGTTTGCCGAAAAGTTCGGTACAGACATGCCCGAAGAGGTGACGCGGACGTTCCGCCAAATCGCACAGGCTGAAGCCAAACGGCAAAAGGCTGGCGAACAGGTGCTCGATCCCAACGAACTGAAACGCATACAGGACAGCATAAGGCTCTACAAGACCAAGCTGACCAACATCACGCAAACACTGAACGGCTTGCAAGCACAGAAAGAATGGCTGCACAAGTTCAAGGAACTGAACGCCACGTTGGAAAAGTACAGGCAAGCCTTTTTCGAAAGCAATAAGAACTACAGCGCTCATCTGAAGGAAATCAAGGAACTGGAACGCTTCGAAACCTTTGAAGCGGTACAAGGCAACTACCAGCGTATCAAGGCGAAAGAAAACGTGCTCCAGTTCATACGCAAAGGCAGTGCATGGCATGCCGAGAAACTGACGGAAGCCCTATCGGCAGACAAGGAAAACCAAAAAAGGGCGGAAACCGAGAACAAGAAATACCAGGAAGCATGGCACAACTTGCAACAGATGCAGAAAACGCTGGCCGAAGGCTACCGTCTGCAAGCCGCCTTACGGTTCCACGAAGCTGACCTGAAAGAACTATCCGACTACAAAGAACGAATCGAACAAGCACTCTCCACTGTACAAAAACAAGGCAAGGAAACAGCGGAAGAACTTAAAAAGAACAAAGAACAAGCGGCACAGCAACAACAGCAGTTGCAGAACTTGGAATCTCAACAATACATGTTAGAAAGGGGGGAGGCCATACAGACGCGCCTGAACTTCCTGCAATCCCGTAAAAAACGCAAAGAACAGTTGCAAGCGGTGCTTGAAAGGACACTCAGGAAACAGCACGAACAAGACGAAAAGCTGAACAAACTGTTTCTCTCCTCACAAGGCATCGACGCACAAATCAACACGTTGCAAAGCGAACTGCAAGTACACCAGAAAAGTATCGTGGGCATGAACAGCTATAACCTACAGCAACGGGCCATGGACCTGAAAAGCAAAAAGGAAATGCTGACGAACGCCACGCGGCTGTGGAAACAGATTGCGGAAGGATACAACCGCGTAGACGAGAAAAGCCAGGAAATCATGCGCATGCGCCATCATAATGATGCCCTGAAAGCGCAAATAGCCAAACTGGAACCGGAAACGGCCGGACTTCAAAGGCAATGCGAGGAACTGAAATACGCCTATACCCTCAGCAAAAGCCAGGATGTCATGCAACTGCGGAAGGATTTGCAGGAGGGGGTCAGTTGCAGTGTATGCGGCGCGACTCACCATCCCTACCATTCCGACACGCTCCTGGAACAAAGCAAACTCATCGGAGAAATCAAAATCGAATTCGAACAAGCCGCCACGGAACTGAAACACAAACAATCCCTCTTGGACGAGCTGAGAAGAGAGCAAGCCGTAGAGGAAGGGCGCATCGAAATGTGCCATCAGGCTTTGGAGACTTACAAACAGATATTACAGGATCACGTGGCGCACTGGGAAGACTTCGTTGCCCTGGACCGTTCCTTCAAAGACTGTTCCGCCAGCACGAACTTCGAGGGGCGGCGCATCATGTTGCAACAGCTCATGGAAAAGACGGGAGTGGATGCCGAGGACGCCCAGAAAGAACTGGACACGTTCAATTACCACCAGTCCAACATCAACGCCCTCAACGAGAAAATCGCCCTGAAAGAACAGGAAAAGGACGAAATCGCCGTACGGCTGAACGAAGTGAACACGGGCTGCCAGGTCGTGGCCTACCGGGTGGAACAACTGCAACAATCCCTGTCGCGCACCAACGGCCAGTACAGCGAGCTGTTCGAGGAAATCGACAAGATGATGGCCATCTCCAACTGGTATAAAGTATGGATGGAAAACCCCGAGAACCTGAGAATTTATATCCAACAGCAGATGGAACGCTGGTTCAGCCTGAAAAAAGACATGGCCGAAACCAAAAACGAGACCATCCGCCTGCAAACCTTGCAGGAAACGACGGACCGGTACATACAGGCATTGTGCAAACAACGGGACCTCATCAACGGGAAAATAGAACGGATGTCGGAATACCGGAACCAAATACACGAACAATTATACAAGATGTTCCGGGAAGGCGACGTAGAAGACTACAACAAAACGGTATTCGACACTTTATGTTCCTTGGAAGAACAAAAGGAAGAGGCCCGGCACAAAGCGGACGAAACACATGCCCAGGCAGCCCGACACCAAGGTTACAACCAACGTATGACAGACACAGCCCAGGAACTCGAAACGCAAATCGCCCAAGAGCGTTCGGAGCTGGATATTTGGATCAGGAAATACAATGCCCTGCATTCTCCCGTGCAGTTCTCCGAACTGGAACAGACATTCAACAGCACGACCGACTGGAATGCCCTGAGGCAGGAAATCAGAACCCTCACGCTGCAAAACATGCTGGCCGAAGCACGAGCCGACGAAGCCCGTCTGGCTCTGGCCGCCCATCAAGTGAACGCCCTTTCGCAAGGGCAGGACAAGGAAGACCGCACAGCGGCGCTGAACACTGAAATAGCACGGTTGGAAAGCGAACAGGACAATATTCTGGTACAAATAGCCGGATGCCAGGCCAAACTGGAAGCCCATGAAACCGGATTGCGGAAGCTGGCGGCCGGACAGGATTCCTCTATCATCTCATAAAGCGCATGTCACACTTATCCTTTCTTAAATTATGGCCGCTCCTGCTCATCGTCCTGCTCGTCGCGACAGGGTGCCGCTCCTCTCGTTCGCTGCGTGGGGAACGCTTCGTTTTGGTCGTCGATGCCGGACATGGCGGAAACGACCAAGGGGCCTCCGGGCGACGCTCGCTCGAAAAGGAAGTCAATTTCAAAGTAGCCCGACGCGTCTGCAAACTGATTCGCAAACAATGTCGCGACGTGGAAGTCATACAAACCCGTCCCGATGACGAGTTCATCAGTCTCAACGATCGGGCAGGCATGGCCAACTTCTACCGGGCGGATTTGTTTATCTCCATTCATTCCAATTCGGCCCGGGGATGGGCAGAAGGGACGGAAACGTTCATTCATCCTTCGGCACGCGGAAGCCGTAGCGAACGGATGGCTCGCCTTATCGAACAAGAGTATGTGAAAGCTGGACGGGAGAGCCGGGGCGTGAAAACGGCCAACTTCGCCGTACTGCGCAATACACGCATGCCGGCCGTATTGACAGAAATAGGATTCATATCCAACCGCAGCGAAGAACGGTTCATGAACTCCCGTAAAGGCCAGAAACGTCTAGCACGCAGCATCAGCAACGCCTTCATCCGTTACCGGCGAAGCGTTCCATAATCTTCCGGCTACAAGCTATACATTATATAATAAGGTAAAAAGATTCTATTAAGATGAAGAAAAGTTTAATCGCCCTGGCGTTCGGCACGTTCGCCTTGGGCATGGCAGAATTCGTCATGATGAGCATTCTACCCTACGTGGCCCAGTCCATGCAATGCAGCATCCCCGAAGCCGGACATCTCATCTCGGCCTACGCCATCGGTGTTTGCGTGGGTGCCCCTTCTGTGGTATTAGTAGCCCGTAAACGCCCGCTCCATCAAATCCTGCTGGGCCTCATCGTGATTTATCTGACGGGCAACCTTCTGATGGCTTCTTGCTCAGACCTCCATCTTGGCGTGCTCTTCCGGTTCATCTCCGGTTTACCGCATGGGGCATATTTCGGTGTAGGCTCCATCGTAGCCGACCGGCTGGCTCCTCGCGGCAAAAGCACCTCGGCCATCGCCATCATGTGTTCGGGCATGACCGTAGCCAACCTCATCGGCATCCCGGCAGGAACGTGGTTGAGCGACGTGGTTTCCTGGCGCGTGATTTTCCTGTTCAACGGTGCATGGGGCATCCTCACCTTCATCCTGCTTTACCGTCTGGTTCCGCGAATGGAACCTCTTCCGAACACAGGGCTGAAAGGACAGTTCCGCTTCCTGAAAAGTGCGGCCCCCTGGCTCATCATGGCTACGACCACTTTCGGGAATGGAGGTATCTTCTGCTGGTACAGCTATATCAGCCCGCTCATGAACCGGATTGCGGGATTCGCCCCTTCCGAGATCACCATGCTTATGGTATTGGCCGGAGGCAGCATGTGCGTGGGAAACCTGTTGGGCGGTAAGCTGGCCGACCACTATACGCCGGGCAAAACCATATTGGGCGTACAGGCAGTCATGATTTTCGGACTGCTCACCACTTTTTTCCTCGCGTCCTATCCGGGCATTGCCGTACTGATGCTGTGCGTCTGCACGGCTTGCCTGTTCGGAGTGTCTGCACCGCAGCAACTGCTGCTGTTGCGTTTTTCCAAAGGCGGGGAAATGATGGGGGCGGCCTTGGTACAGGTAGCCTTCAATTTAGGTAACGCCGTAGGGGCGTACTGTGGCGGACTTCCCATCACATACGGCCTGCCTTACAATTACCCTGCCTTAGTCGGTGCCGGTTTTGTAGTTATCGGCGTGATTTCCACCGCCACGTTCTGCAAGAAATATCAAACGGCAAACGCCATGGCATGAAAATTCTAACGCCGTGAGTTCGACGTAAGTCAAGACATGACAAGCTGTCCCCCATTGACGAAGCACCCGTCAATGGGGGATTCTTTTCTTAAAAGCAAGATGGCGTATGAAGAGTCGCCCTAATATCATCCCTTATTTTATTGTAATTCTTCCGGGACAGTAGAAAATTACTGTTTCAATCTATAAAATGCTATGACACGATAACCATTTTCCAAATGCTGTACAACATCTGTAGGCAACATTGTCTTGTCCTCAAACCTGTCAAGACAATAATCTTCTAAATACCCTACAACATACCCATCGGCCATACACAATGGAATGATAATATCCGTAGGAGACACCCCCTTGTCAATATCCTTATTTCCACCGGCACGTTCTTTCATGTCATAATATAGAACAGTCCTAAGATGTCGATTCCTCAAAAACATAACCAATTTGGAGTCATATATTAATGGACAAGTGTACATAAAGACATGCTTGTCTTTAATTAGTTGACTGGCATCATGACGAGCCTCCAACGGAGGCGCATATTTGCCGAAGTTGAAGAGATAAGAATGTACCAACTCACCCTTTGGCGTAAACACATGGGTTGTATCAGACATGTCATCTGTATAATAAATACTATCACCAACCTTTTGAAAAAGGGAGTAACTGGAATAATTGTCTTGGTCTTTCTCGTCAAAGCAAGAAAATACTTTTTTGATGTTAAAAAGTGAATCTGTCATGCAAAGTTTCACATTTGACTTTCCGGGCTTCAACGAGAACAAGAATGAACCATCGTCTAAAACCTTGAAGTCCTCTCCCCAGAAAGGTGTTTCCACCTTTTGGACGAATTGACCACCACGGGTAAATGAAATCATTTTCTCACTGGCATCATCATATAGATAAACGTAATGCTTGTCCACATCAAAAGAATTTACCCTCACATATTCCGAACTCGACCGTCCACGCTCACCATACTGCGTGATAAAATTCCCTTCCTTGTCAAACGACATCAGTTTAGACAAGCTTTCATCAAGTATGTATATAGTATCATTATATATTTTGAGCTTATCAAGATTTCTAAATGTATTTTGCGGCTCTTGCAGTTTTACAAACAGAACGGTATCCACAAACGAAGAACTTATCCCCGGCACTTCTTCCAAAGGTACATCAAGTCTTGTCTGTGGAACACAAGGATTCGTATCTGGTTTGTTCTCCTTGCACGCAATAAAAAAGAACAGAAATAATATATAATAATGAATATACTTCATACCATCTACTTTTAAATTTGGAATTGCAAAAACTTAATTGCCCTAAAAATACAGAATTATGCCAATCTATCGAACAGTACGGGAATCACTTGAAACGGCGAATCACTTCCACGAAGTCTTTCCCGTACTTTTCTTTTTTAAACTCACCGATGCCGCTGACCGTACCGAATGCCTCCACCGTTTGCGGACGAGCCTCACAAAGATTCTGCAACACCTTGTCGGACATGACGATATAGGGCGGAAAACCTTGTGCATCGGCCAAACGTTTGCGTAAAGCCCGCAAAGCCTCGAACAGTTCTTGGCTGTCTGCCGCCAACGGAGCCGCTGCCGGACGACCGCCCGTAAACAAAACGGGAGCCGCAACCGGACGAAGGGATTTGCGTCCGCGCTTCTGCGGCTTCTCCTCCCTGCGGATAACGGCCAATTCCACTTTCCTACCTTTATATAAGACCTGCCTACCGCTTTCGGTCAACTTCAGGTGGTTGCCTTCTTCGTAAGCTATCTCGAACAGACCGTTCTGCAACATCTGCATCAGGTAGTCCTGCCAATCGCGCGGCGGCACGTCGCGCCCCACCCCGAAAGTCTTCAGCGTTTCAAAATGTCCCTTCGTCACCTCCGGACTGAAATTGCCGCGCAGGATGTCCGTAAGCGTTCGGGCACTGACCTGCTCATCCGCCCGCACGATGGCACTCAAGGCTTTCTGGGCCAATATCGTACCGTCGAACCGTTGCGGAGGGTTCTTACACACATCGCAATTTCCGCAATCCCCGTCGGTATGTTCCCCGAAATAATTCAGCAAGATGCGACGACGGCACACGTCGGATTCCGCATATTCCTGCATCCGGCGCAGCTTCTCCATGTTGATTTCCCGCTGCCCGCTCTCTTGGGCAAACTTGGACAACTGCACCAAATCGCCCAATGAATAAAACAATACCGTTTCCGCCGGAAGACCGTCGCGACCGGCACGTCCGATTTCCTGGTAAAATCCTTCGATGCTTTTCGGCAAATTATAATGAATCACAAAACGGACATTGGATTTGTCTATGCCCATACCGAACGCCACCGTAGCACACACCACCTGCACACGGTCGTGGATAAAATCATCCTGTGCCCTCTCGCGCTCTTCAGTCGGAAGCCCGGCATGATAGGCCACGGCTGCTATATCATGCCCACGAAGCATCTCCGCCACACTTTCGGTGGTCTTCTTGCTCAGGCAATATATGATTCCGCAATCGTCGGGATGCCGGGCGACAAGTTCCAATATGGCACGGTCCTTATCTTTCTTTTGATACCCGCGTTTCACGTCAAGACTGAGGTTCGGACGGTCGAAAGAAGAAATGAACACGACCGGATCGGACAAAGCCAACTGCTTCTGTATATCCTCCCGAGTCAAACGGTCGGCCGTAGCGGTCAAGGCCACTATCGGCACATCGGGAAACGTCTGCCTCAACAATCCCAGTTGGGCATACTCCGGCCGGAAATCATGCCCCCATTGCGAGATACAGTGCGCTTCGTCCACTGCAAACAAGGACACTTTCATGTCCCTTATCAGATAAGGAAGCTCCAACATCAGGCGTTCGGGCGAAATATACAACAGTTTCAACTCCCCTCTCAGACAGGCCGCACGCACCCTGGCACTCTCTGCCTCGTCGTTCATGCTGTTCAGTGCCGCCGCCGGCACTCCATTGGCCCGCAGTCCCTCCACTTGGTCTTTCATCAAGGATATCAAAGGAGATATCACGACTGTCGTCCCTTCCCTCATCAACGCAGGAACCTGATAACACAAGCTCTTCCCGCCACCGGTAGGCATGAGCACCACGACATCATGTCCGGCCAGAATATTCCCGATGATGTCCTCCTGTAAAGGGCGGAAGGAGTCAAAGCCAAAATACCGTTTTAATATATTCTGCATAATTATTCACTACCTATTTTGTGAAAAACACCACAAAGATACGTCTTTTTTGCATCTTTTAATTGAATAGGCTTGTACAAGAAATAAAAAAACGCGATTTTTGCATACAAATGTACAATCAATAAAGAATAATCATATCCGACGAAGGGGCAAAAGAAGGGCTGATTATTTTTAATAAAAACAATCCGAAGTATGGGAAAGTATAATTTAACAGAAAAGAAAGAGAAGAATGCTGCCTATCGTTCGCTGGTAAGAGCCGAACTGGTAGACGAGTTGTATGAGAAAATCCTGAAAGTGTTCGTGGTGGACAAGAAGTATCGCGACCCAAGTTATTCTGCCAAGAAACTGGCCGAAGAGTTGAATACCAACACACGTTACATCAGTGCCGTGGTCAATATCCGCTTCCATCAGAATTACTCCAGCCTGGTCAATGAGTACCGCATCAAAGACGCCCAGTATCTCCTGACGGACAAAAGATACATGGACAAGACGATGGAAGAAATTTCGGCTATGGTGGGATTTGCCAACCGTCAGTCCTTCTACGCGGCATTTTATAAAATCTTAGGTGTCACTCCGCGCGGTTACCGCATGGAACATCTCGCCAAAGAAAAGGAAACGGCCAAGGCTTGACCAAACATGAACCAAATATGAAGGGATACATCTATCGGATATATCCCTTTTTTTCATTCATATACTCACATGCAAACAGAAACTTTTTCCTATAATGACGAGCAATTTGCAGATTTGCAGATGCTCCGTTACCGGGTGGACGGGTTCGACCGGCTGTCCATCGCCCGGAAAAAACTGATATATTATCTGTCCGAAGCGGCACTGGCTGGCCGTGACATCCTTTGGGATCAGAACGGAAAATACAACCTGCGGATACGGAAAACGTTGGAGACCCTCTACACCGACTATCCCGGCGACCGCAACAGCTCGGACTTCCGGGCACTCGCCGTCTACCTGAAACGTGTATGGTTCGCCAACGGCATACACCACCATTACGGCTGCGAGAAGTTCAAACCGGAATTCAGCGAGGCCTTCTTCCGGGAAGCCGTGCGGAACGTCCCTACGGACAAGCTTCCGCTCGAAGAAGGACAAACGGCCGAAGAACTTTGCGACCTGCTCGTGCCCGTCATCTTCGACCCGGAAGTCATGTCCAAGCGTGTCAACCAAGCAGACGGGGACGACTTGGTCCGGACTTCAGCCTGTAACTATTACGGCGACGGGGTGACCCAGACGGAAGCGGAAACCTTCTACAACGCAATGAAGCAGGAGGGCGACCCGCGCCCTGTCATGTACGGCATGAACAGCCGGCTGGTAAAGGCCGACGGGAAATTGCAGGAAAAAGTGTGGAAGTCAGGAGGCCTGTACGGTGCGGCCATCGACCGCATCATCTATTGGCTGGAAAAAGCCACCGGCGTGGCAGAAAACGGGAAACAGGCCGAGGTGCTCCGCAAACTCATCGAATTTTACCGCACCGGCGACCTGAAGACATTCGACGAATACACCATCCTGTGGGTACAGGAGACCGAGGCGATGGTGGACTTCACCAACGGTTTCACGGAAACCTACGGCGACCCGTTGGGACTGAAAGCCAGTTGGGAAGGATACGCTAACTTCAAGGACTTGGAAGCCACGGCGCGTACGGAAAAGCTGAGCGCCAACGCCCAATGGTTTGAAGACCACTCTCCCGTGGACGACCGTTTCAAGAAAACGGAATGCCGGGGGGTGTCGGCCAAGGTCATCAAGGCGGCCATCCTCGGAGGCGACCTCTATCCGGCCTCGGCCATCGGCATCAACCTGCCCAACTCCAACTGGGTGCGGGCGGAATACGGCAGCAAAAGCGTGACCATCGGTAACCTGACAGACGCTTACAACAAGGCGGCGCACGGTAACGGTTTCTTGCAGGAGTTCGTCATCGACGACGAAACGCTCCGGCTGCTCGACCGTTACCAGGATACCTGCGACGACCTGCATACCGACCTGCACGAATGTCTCGGACATGGAAGCGGCAAACTCCTGCCGGGCGTGGATCCGGATGCCCTGAAAGCCTACGGGGCGACCATCGAAGAAGCACGGGCCGACTTGTTCGGACTATATTACCTGGCCGACGCCAAACTGGTCGAATTAGGACTGACACCCGATGCCGAAGCCTACAAGGCACAATATTACGGCTACATGATGAACGGGCTGCTGACCCAAATGGTACGTATCGAACCGGGACGGGACATCGAAGAAGCCCACATGCGCAACCGCGCCCTCATCGCCCGGTGGGCCTTCGGGCATGGCCGGGAAGAAGGGGTGACCGAACTTGTAAAACGTGACGGGAAAACATACGTCCGCATCCGCGACTATGAGAGGCTCCGCGAGTTGTTCGGCCTTTTGCTCCGCGAGATACAGCGCATCAAAAGCGAAGGCGACTACGAAGCGGCACGCGACTTGGTGGAACGGTACGGCGTGAAAACCGACCCGGCCCTGCACGCGGAAATCCTGCAACGCTACCGGGCATTGCACCTCTCGCCCTACAAAGGCTTTATCAATCCGGTATACACACCGGTCTACGACGAACAAAAGGAAATCACCGACATCAGGGTGGAATACGGCGAAGCCTACGACGCACAAATGTTGCGCTACAGCCGGGACTATGCCACCCTGCCTTACTGTAACGAATAATGGACATACCCGCAACCATCCGAAAGATAAAAACAGAGCTGCGCCTCGCCATGAACGGCGTGGCTTCTGCCTACATGCGTGAAAACGGCATGAACTACAAACTGAACTTCGGGGTGGAACTTCCCCGGCTCCGCGCCATCGCCGCCGAGTTCCCCGCAGACCACGATCTGGCCCAGGCCTTGTGGAAAGAAGACATCCGGGAATGCAAGCTGCTGGCCGCCATGCTCCAGCCCACCGGCACGTTCTATCCCGAAATCGCCGACATCTGGGTGGAATCTATGCCCAATGCGGAAATCGCACAGCATACCGTGCAGAACCTCTTCTGCCGCCTGCCCTACGCCTCGCAGAAAGCGTACGAATGGATAGCCTCGGAAGACGAGATGTTCCAGCAATGCGGCTACCTGATTCTGGCACGCCTGTTCATGCAGGGACTCCGTCCCAACGAACGCTCGGCCAACGAGTTTCTCGACCAAGCCCGCACGGCCCTGCACGCGTCCCTCCCCGTGCGCCGCGCCGCCGTCTCGGCCTTACAGAAATACCAGACACTGGACGAAGCGGCACGAGAGGCCGGGGAAAAAGTTCTCCGGGAAACCGGAATCTGAACTTTCCACAAAAATAGAGCGCGCATCGTTCTGATTTTAAAGAAAAAAAGATTAACTTTGCGCGGTTTGGTAAAACAAAAGCTTTTATAGGAATATGAAAAAAGGAAAAGTTGACGCCCTGTTAGGCATCGTTTTCGGAGACGAAGGCAAAGGAAAAGTGGTAGACGTGTTTACCCCGGAATATGACGTGGTGGCCCGCTTCGCAGGCGGCCCGAACGCCGGACACACCATCATTTTCGAAGGCCAGAAGTTCGTACTCCGCTCCATCCCCTCGGGCATCTTCGCAAAAGACAAAGTGAACATCATCGGTAACGGTTGCGTCATCGCTCCGGACTTGTTCATGGCCGAAGCCAAGGAACTGGAGGCCGCAGGATACGACCTGAAAGAACGTCTGCACATCAGCAAGCGCGCCCACCTGATCCTGCCGACCCACCGTGTCCTGGACCGTGCTTACGAAGCCGCCAAAGGCAAGGCCAAAGTAGGCACCACCGGCAAAGGAATCGGCCCCACTTACAGCGACAAAGCCGCACGCATCGGCTTGCGCGTGGGTGACATCCTCGACCGCTTTGAAGAAAAATATGCGGCTCTGAAAGCCCGCCACGAGCAGATACTGAAAGACTTACACTATACGGACTACGACATCACGGACGAAGAAAAACTCTGGTTGGAGGGCGTGGAATACTTGCGCGGCTTCCATCTGACAGACACGGAAATCGAAATCAACCGTTACCTGAAAGAAGGCAAGAACGTGTTGGCCGAAGGCGCTCAAGGCACCATGCTCGACATCGACCATGGCACCTATCCTTTCGTCAGTTCTTCCAATACCACCAGCGGAGGCGTATGCACGGGACTGGGGGTAGGTCCGACGGACATCCGCGAAGTGTTCGGTATTTTTAAGGCATACAGCACACGCGTAGGTTCGGGACCGTTCCCGGTAGAGTTGTTCGACGAGACAGGCGACACGCTCCGCGAAGTAGGACACGAATACGGTGCCGTAACGGGACGCAACCGCCGTTGCGGCTGGGGGGATTTGGTGGCATTGAAATATGCCATCATGATCAACGGCGTGACGCAGCTCATCATGATGAAAAGCGACGTGCTTGACGGGTTCGATACCATCAAGGCATGCGTGGCCTATAAGAAAGACGGTGTGGTGATGGAAGACATGCCCTTCGAGACGGAAGGCTGCGAAGCCGTCTACAAGGAACTTCCGGGTTGGAAGGAAGACTTGTCGCACATGACGGACGAGAGCCAGTTCCCGCAAGCTTTCAAGGACTATATCCGTTTCCTCGAAACGGAATTGGAGACTCCGATTACGATTCTATCCGTAGGTCCCGACCGCGCACAGACCATCGTACGCAAAAAATAAAATCTGTTTCATAAGCAAATGCCTGAGCCAGCCCCTTAAGACTCGGGCATAGCCCCGTCCTTTCGGCCTTTCCCGCCTATAGGACGGGGCTTCTTTCTGTACCCAGTGCGCTCTTTCCACCCGTATCCCGCAAAAATCCGGACAAAAGAACAGAATGTTTTTGTCGGCACAGACATCTTTTGCCCTTATGTTCTTCTGTCTAAGAAAACCGGCTTTCAAACCCGCCCCGGCCCTTGCTCGTTCGATTCCAACACCGTGCTTCTCCTGACAAAATGTAAGCAATGCTTCCGTTTCAAGGGTAACAAAATTAGAAATCCACGCGCACTCCATGTATTTTTCGCCTCCATTTATTTACATAAAAACACATTTGAAGCTTAGTTTTAATGGTTTTTCACGCCAAAGGCGTTCCAATCTCAAGAGAATGATTTTTCGTTCGGCTGAAAAAACATTTTTTTTCTCCGGTTGTCGTGGCAAAGTTCTCCGCACAATGGCGAAACAGCCATCTGAAAACGAAATAAAAATATGCTGAAACAGGCGGTTTTTCCTCTATTTGAAGGACCAACGTTGTCAAAATCCGGAAGGCCGTATGTCAGGCAAACAGCCCCTTATGCTTACGCACGTTCCGGACATCTGCGCCGAACCGGCTTTCCGTCCGTTCAGAAAGGCAGCCACATACGTGGAACAAGCGGTCAAAACGTCACAGGGCAGCCTTCGCAAGACTCGCATATTTCCATCAGCGTCCACCCTCGGACCGAAATAACGCATTCTCGCAAGGGGTACTTTGACATTCTGACAAAAATGGGATCTTTGCTTGGATTTAAGAACCGTTTGCTTCTTGTATCGGAAAAATCCATTAAATTTGCAATATTCAAAAAAATACATTCAACCCATGAAAAAACAAAACAGCATTATCTTTTGCCTGCTCATGGCCTTTCTTACGGCCTGCACCCCAAGTAAAAAAGAACCGGAATTAGACTTCGCACAGACCTTGCACTTCTCAGAAAACAAGTGCCACTTCATAGCCGAAGAAGTGGACTCGGTAAGCTACCTCCCCTTGCAATCCACCGCAAAATCGGTATTAAGCTCCATAGACAAAATGTATTTCAGAAACGGTCTGATTTATATCGCTGACATACGGAACCGTAAAATCGTGGTTTTCAAGACGGACGGAACAGTGGCTTTCGTCATCGACCGCTTCGGGCATGGCGAAGGGGAATATCAGGACTTCGGGTGTTTCACGGTGGATGAAGACTACATTTACGTGATAGACAATACCCGCCGCGCGGTCCTCCTCTACGAAAGCCGCACCGGGGCTTACAAAGACCGGAAGCCCTTGACCGTCACGGCATGGGACGTCGAGGCGACGGCCAACGGAGAATTCCTATTGGCGTTCGTCCCGATGAAGGGAGGCCGGTTGAAAGAGGAGCAGCAGCCTTACCACATCTTTATCGCCGACAAGAATTTCCACATCCGGAAAGGCCTGTTGGAATACGACGAAATGTACAGTGCCCCGTTGGGACAGCCGACATTTTTCACCACAGACGAAAACCACATTTATTTCTCTTCACTGTGGTTCGATGGCGTGACCGTTTTCGACATCGACAATCCCGAGAAATACACCCATATAGCGATAGAGTTTGAAAACAAGTTGACGGGGGAAGAACGTGCCGACCACGACCGCTTCATCCTCAGCACGGCCAATTATCTGGTAGCCACACCGGTGTTCGTCCAAGGGTACATCGCTTTCCTCATCACTGGCCCGGAATATTCCGAACCTTACTTGTACGACTGCCGGAAAAACGTGTTCTGCCGCAACAACCCGGACGACTGCCACAACGCTTTCTTGGGAGCCATTGCCAGCCACGACGGGATGTTCGTAAGCTCCATTTCCGATTACAACTCTTATGCGGAATTGGTGGAATGCGGCTTCCGGAAAGCCGGACAAGCCATAGAGGAAGCCTTAAAAGAGGGCGACACGGTGCTTATTCTTTACCACATGAGAACTTGACGGGCATGTCCCGTCATGGTTACTGCGGCTATTATAGAAACAGAAAAAAACAGTTAATTTATGAAATCCATTCTATTTCCAAAGCGGTTCGTTATACCATAACTTTGGAAATCCCATCGCAGCAGCATCAACAATAGAGTATTCTGACAAGAGTACTTTCAAATTCTTTTTGAAGCCATTGTCGGGGCAAATTGCATCCAACAGATAAGCCATACAACATAATTGAGCATATAGCTTTTCCTGTGATATAGCCTTGTCTTGAATCCAAGGATTTTGTAGTTTCTTAGGTAGTTGTGGCTTCCATGGATATTTCCTGTTCCATATACGGGCATGGTGTGCTATGCAATTACGCAACACAGACAAGCTTTTTATCCAACTTTCAAGATATAAATGCTGGGGTAAACCAAATTCTCTTGCAATCTGCTTCTTAAGGTTGTTATCTGCCAAATTGCAATATAGCTTTGAGAGCGTTCCGAATGATGACACTTCCAAAGTTTTCCACGCAGGTGGATAGGGTGGGTTATCGTACTTGGCAAAATGTTCAATCAAAAAATCTTCTTTTGAGCGTTTCAGTTCTTCCTCTATATTGGAGAGGCATTTAGAAAAGATTGTTGTGTTGGAGAACAATGATTTATCAGCAAACCAAAATGCACCACAGTTTGATGATACTATTTGGATAACTTTAGTGCGGAGAGCTATCTCGATGCTTTGTATCACTGAAAAAATGAGGGTACGCAATTCTTTGTCAAAATTATACAAGGTTACTACGTTCTCAAACTTACTTTTAGGCTTAAATACATGGTTCACTTTATCGCTTTCCATAGGTTTCCAATAATTAACCAAACGAAAATAACTAATGATTTTCAAGCATTCAACTGCCGCTTGCTCATCATCAAACAGAAGTCCCCTGTTTTTCAACATTTCCATTTGGTCGACAATACTTATGGGCTGCTTAGTATATGTTTCCATAGGTGTATAAAAAATAAGTTCCGCCCTGGTACGCATTGTAAAGAGGCGTGGCGGAAATTGTTATTGCAAAGATAATGTTTTTTCTGCCGTACTGCAAACATTTCGATGTTTTTCTATAAAAACAAAAAATTAGTACCTTTGCGATGAAACGAAATAAAGCAAAACTCATCTCAGTTCGTGCCGCATGGAAGCCACATCTTCGGGATTAGCTCCTAACTCCATGGCTTTGTCCAAATCGGCACGGGCTTCTTTCTTCCGCTTCGTCTCGATATAGAGCGCGGCACGGTTGAGCAAATAATCGATATTCTTCGGTTCCAAAGAAATCGCTTTCGTGAAATCCGCCTCGGCCGCTTCGTATTGCTTGCGCGTCTGTTCCAAACCGGCACGGACAGCATACAGGATGGCATGGTCCGGCGCGGCGGCCACCATGGCATTGATCTGCTCCATGGCCTCCCGCGGACGGTTGTCTTTCTCATTCAACAGCACCAGGCCGATACGAGCCTCTTCGTGTGCCGGATTCAGTTTGAGCAAAGCCTCGTAATCCGTACGCGCTTTCTTGTAGAGCCGTTGCTCGGTATAGATATACGCACGCATGAAAAGTGCTTCCTGCTCGTCAGCCTTCCAGTCCAACACATCTCTATAATCCACCAAAGCCTTCTCCTTGTTGCCTAACTGCATGTAGAGCTTGGCCCGGGCCATACGCAACGGCAGGACGTGGGGAGCCACGTTCAGCCCCATGGTATAACTCTCCAAGGCTTTTTCCAACTTGCCGCGATGTTCCTGCATACGGCCTATCTGGTAGTATATCATTGCATTGGAACGTTGGGCTGGCTCCACACGCATCGCCTCGCGAAAAAGCCTCTCCGCCACTTCCGTACTGTCCGTGGACATTGCGTCCAAGGCTTTCCGTACATATTCCTTATATGACTGCGCCTGTGTAGCTACCGCCACCAGACATAAACTTGCCATAAGTATCCACTTTTTCATCTTGCCCTCCTTTTTTGGTCCATAAAGAATCGTTACGTGCAATCAAGGTGTATTCCTTACGCAAATATAGGTATTAAAAAAGATTCCGCCTCATATTTGCCGAGAAATAGACCAAAAACAGTCACTTCTCATAAGAAAAAGGACTGCCGACATGCCATTTTCCGGCATATCGACAGTCCTTCTTTGTTCGTAATATTCAGAGAATCCGGCCTATTGAGGCCGAAGCCTCCGGTATCAGGCTTTCTTGATATAATCCACAATCCACTGCCCGACTTCCGTCGTTCCGTAACGCTCCCCGCCTTCCACTTGGATTTCCGGCGTACGTACATTGGCATCCAAAGAAGCATTCACAGCCTTGCGTATCAATGCGCCTTCCTCCTTCAAGTCAAAGTACTCGAACAGCATGGCCACGGAAAGAATCTGGGCCAAAGGATTGGCTATGTTCTGCCCCTTGGCTTGCGGCCAGGAACCATGAATAGGTTCAAAAACAGGCGTATGCTCACCCGTAGAAGCCGACGGCAACAAGCCCATGGAACCGGTGATACAAGAGCCTTCGTCGGTCAGGATGTCGCCGAAAGTATTCTCCGTCACCATCACATCAAAGAAACGCGGGTCTTGAATCATACGCATGGCGGCATTGTCCACAAACATATAATCGGTCTCCACTTCAGGATACTGCGGAGCCATCTCCTTGGCTACCTGACGCCACAATCGGCTCGATGCCAATACATTGGCTTTGTCTACCACCGTCAGGTGCTTGCGGCGACGCATCGCATATTCGTAAGCCACGCGGAGGATACGTTCGATTTCCGGACGTGTATAAGCGTTCGTATCGTATGCCTTGTCATCATCTTGGTACTTCTCTCCGAAATACATACCGCCGGTCAGTTCGCGGATACAAATGAAGTCTGCACCGCGCACTAACTCGTCCTTCAATGGCGACTTGTGAATCAAACAATCAAAAGTCTCCACCGGACGGATATTGGCAAACAAACCTAACTTCTTGCGCATGGCCAGAAGTCCTTGTTCGGGACGTACCTTGGCCGTAGGGTCATTGTCGAACTTAGGGTCTCCCACGGCAGAAAACAACACGGCATCGGCATCCATGCAGACTTTAAACGTTTCTTCGGGGAACGGGTCGCCCACTTTATCGATAGCTTCCGCACCGCAAAGTGCATATTGATAACTTGCGTGATGGCCGAACTTCTCGCATACAGCATTCATCACTGCGACTCCTTGTTCCGAAATCTCGGGGCCTATGCCGTCGCCCGGCAATACGGCAATCTTTAAATCCATAATATTCAGTTTATATTCGTTATTTCAATCATCAAACATGACTCTCCAAGTCCTTATAATCTTCCTCGATGAGGTTCAGCAACTTCACCGTGGCCTTGATGGCGGCTTCCGTCTGGTCGGCATCCAAGCCGCGCGTACGATATACCTTCCCGTTCCAGTTCCACGTAATGACGGCCTGTACCAAAGCATCCGTCCGACCACCCGGCGGAATACTCACACTGTAATTGGCCAGCCACGGGAACTTCCGCGAAAGGCGGTTCTTATAAATATGGCGGGCAGCCCGCATGAATGCGTCGAACTGGCCGTCACCGGAAGCATTCTCTTCGTACGCCTCCCCATTGATTTCCAACTTTACCTGCGCCATCGGTTTCAGGCCGTACGCCGTGGTGACCATATAACTCAACAGCCGGACATGCTCCTCCACGGTATCATGCTTCAGCACGTCGGACACGATATACGGCAAGTCCTCCTGCGTCACCAACTCTTTCTTGTCGCCCAACTCGATGATACGTTCCGTCACTTTACGGGTCTGTTCGGGTGACAATTCCAAACCCAATTCTTCCAAGTTCTTGAGGATATTGGCCTTCCCGCTGTTCTTGCCCAAAGCATACTCCCGCTTACGGCCGAAACGCTCGGGCAAAAGGTCATTGCAATAAAGGTTGGCCTTGTTGTCCCCGTCGGCATGCACACCGGCCACCTGCGTAAACACGCTCTCGCCCGTAATCGGACGGTTGGGCGGAATAGGGATGCCGGAATAGCTTTCCACCATCCGGCTCACTTCGTTCAACCGGCTTTCGTCGATATCTGTCTGTGCATTGAACTGGTCTTTCAATATTGCCTGCACACTGGCCAACGGGGCATTCCCTGCCCGTTCGCCCAAGCCGTTGAC